>VFQP010000104.1_pt1 | contig 241757 bp, 258 predicted proteins | sample 3512351 | NCBI WGS metagenome assembly VFQP01 (sample SAMN10412372, study PRJNA504923) | tailings metagenome | isolation source: Relicate 1 Philex TSF1 revegetated site | place: Philippines: Tuba, Benguet | collected 2017-08-29 | reverse complement strand
TCTCTCTCTCTCTCTCTCTCTCTCTCTCTCTCTCTCTCTCTCTCTCTCTCTCTCGTTCGTCGGGGGCCAGCATGTCCATCTACTCTGCGGCCTCGGTTACTTCGTAGAAGATGTTCAACGGATAGTCCTTCATGTCAATCTCAGCGCCTACCGCGCCGACCATGTACCAGAGGAACTTGATGCCCTTGGAGATATCGCGAGGTGCGTTGATGACACGGCTGCGGATGTACCTCCAGGCAACGCGGACGTTCTCTGGTAGAGCATCAAGGTATGCGTGAACGCGGTATAGATTCTCCTTGTACCTTGCCCATTCACGGATCTTCACCTCGATGATGATGCCGCGGTAGTCAGCGATGAAGACGTGGTGGCGATAAGCGTCAAGGTCGGCGTTACGTGTTTCCTTGAAGATGAACCGAAGGCCACTGAGGACGGCGACGGCCTTCATGAAGTCGTCGTATGAGGACAAAGAGGCTCCCTCGGAGGTCATCCCAAGAGTCGAGCATGTCATCGGCCAGACGGTCGGCAATCGATCAACAGGGACGACAAGGTCGACATCGATGTTTCCAGGGTCATCGACGTAGACGTCGGCCGAATAGGATGACTGTATGATTGTCCTGACCCCTGCCCCATCGAATGCTTCCGTGACCCACGACAGTGCTTGTTTCATCACCTTGTGGTGCTTACGGCGACACGCATCCGAGTACCTCTTGGCCTCATACATGAGGTCAGAGTCACCCGTGACGCTATCAACAAGGCGATGGAATTCAGTAAGAACGGCTTCTTTGTTATGTACGTCGACGTGGAACATTATTGGTTTGTGATGAGGGGATGACCCATCAATTTTTTTGGTCTGGCGGTCGTCGATTGATTGTCGCTAGTCATCATCGCCGTGAGGGTCGCGGTCATCACCGTGAGGGTCGTAGCCCTCACGGTAGCCCTCGATGTGGTCATTGCCGCGGAGGTCATATCCCTCGATGTGGCCATAGCCCCTCGTATGAGCATCACCTACATGGCCACTCGTTACCATTGTGCGATGGTGGCGCGATGACCACGAGACAAAAAGGTAGCATCGAAAGTGGCTGACTATCAACCCCTCATCTCATCAATCCCTCATCCCTACATGTCCTCGCCACAGCCGTTTCCACGAAAAAATGAAGGACCCTTTTCATCTAAACAAACCCATCCAACCTCGCTCATATCACGATGCCAGCCACCGTCGAACAACAATCCGCCGAAGAAGTCAAGTCTATCACCATCTCATCCGAGAAGGTCAGAGACATGATCGAAACCATCCTCAACAAGGACCTCGACGCCAAGATCGATGCTATCAACTCTGACAAGATTGTCAAGGAGTACAGAAAGCGTCGCTTCCAGTTGGCCAAGAAGAGGATCACTGAAGTCGATGGTGCAGGCAACAAGATTACACAGACCGTCGATGTCTTCGACAAGGACGGTAACCAAGTCTTCGTCACTCGTATCGACAAGAACGACCCTAAGAAGAAGAAGGTATCTGTCGCCGCAAAAAAGACACTCGTTGTCTCCCATGAAATGACCGATGCTGAAAGAGAAGAGATCGAGGCCTATCTCGCAACCAACAAGGCACACTACAAGACTCTCACTAAGGAAGCAAGCGCATATGGTGAACATCGTACCGCTGTCTCCAAGAGAGGTGTTGGTTACTTCAACGAGTTCTTGAAGAACACCGCTGTCTCCCTCCTCACAAAGGCCGGAGAATATGTCGACGAAAAGAACACTGCCACCGCAGCCAAGACAGGCGCACGTATTCCAGAGAAGCCAAAGATCAGCATGACTGACCTCGCTGTCTGTGACTACATGAGCGTACCTGGCATCAAGGTATTCATCACTCCTGCATTCGGCGCTGCCATCTCCAAGGCCCTCCTCGAAAGAGAAGCCGAAAAAGAAGAAGCCATCAGCAAGGAAGTAAAGAAGGAGTTGAAGCTCTCAGGTTATGTCAAGAACGACACACTCAAGAGACAAGAAGCCGCCAGAAAGAAGAAGGAGAAGAGCGAGAAGGAAAGATCTGACCTCGCTAAGTTCGCAGGTAAGACCTACGAAGAAATCCTTGCCATGAAGGAACAAGAGAAGAAGGAAAAGGCCGCTGCAAGAAAGAAGGTCAAGACACCTGAAGAAGAAGCAGCAGCAAAGGAAGAGAAGAAGAAGAACAAGCCAAAGTTCATCTTCTCCAACGCCATCAAGAGAGCCTTCAAGGAATCCACACAGAACGAAGACGGTAAGAGCCGCTACAGCATTGCATCATCTGTCCTCGTCTTCTTCGAAGAAGCCTGCAAGGCTGCCTGCGTTGAAGTCGCTAACGCTGCTCACTTCTACTGCAAGCGTGAAGACACCACTGTCTACAACACCGATGAAATGATTCACCACATCGGTATCCTCCACGGCGGTAGCATCTCAGTCTCTACTGAATTCTCCAGCCGTCTCAAGTCAATCCCATCTGCCGACGCTGTCGAAGAACTCAGAAAGGCCAACAAGGCAAGAAGAGATGCCGGAGAGGTTGTTGCCAACATCAGCAAGGAAACCCTCGCAGCACTCCCAACCGAAGAAGTTGTCCACGTCGACGCAACCTTCAGATACCTCGGAGAAGGCGCCACATTCTTCATCGAGCTCATGGCGCAAGACGATAAGTTCAAGGCCGAGAGAAAGGCAGAGAACGACAGAAAGAAGGCCGAGAAAGAGAAGAAGAAGGCTGAAGGATCTGCATCCGCCTCATCTTCATCATCCGATGATGCTGAAGACGAAGAACCAGAATATGTCCCACCACCAAAGAAGGTCGTCGCCAAGAAGAAGAAGGCAGTCGAAGTCGTCGTCGATGATGACGAAGATGATGATGAAGATCAACAAGTCGTCACCAAGGGCAAGAAATAGATGATCTCCTCCATGTCAGTCGGCGAGAACGTCTCATCCATCACACATTTTTTTGGTGGCGATGTATAAACATGAACAAGGTTACCATCGCCATCGCCGCAATCATTCTCATCTTTGCCGTCATGAACATTCAGCGCGAGAACTTCGAGACCATCGCAGACAAAGAGAGAGCACATAAGGAGTACTTCGCCGAGACGAGGGAGCCAACATACGAGGACTACCGCGAAAGGGTAAGCGGTGGTAATGTTGTTGACTACATGAAGTACAAGGGATAGATGGAAGAGTCGTCGTCGGCATCATCATCATCATCATCTTTTTTGCTCACGATCATCAGCCGCGAAGCGGCGCGATGCTTGCTGCGACGATCATGGTGGCAGTGACAATGAGCATCGCGGCAATGGCTATGAGCATCGCGGTGACTACCATGAGCATCGCGGCAATGGCCATGAGCATCGTGGTCATCATCGCAGCAATGACCATGAGCATCGCGGCAGTGACCATGAGCATCGTGGTCATCATCGCGGCGACTACCATGAGTATCGCTGTCATCATCGCGGCAACATCGCACTGGCGACCATAAGCATCGCGGCCATCATCGCGGCAACATCCATGAGCATCGCGGTAACACACAGCCGCTTCGCGGCCAGCATCTCCGCAAAAAAGATGGCTATGACCACTACCATCGCCCGTCATACCTACACGACGAACATGCCGCATGATGCTTTGACATCAAACCCGACCCTCCGGATGACCTTCGAGTGTCTGACATTCTTATCTCCTCCCACTTCGCCGAGAGCTGCCTTGATCTTCTCGACGTTATCGTAGATGACAGCCTCATCGGCCTCGGCAGAGATGCCATAGGCCATGTTTGTCTGCATCGCTGTCTGACTCGGATTATACCTAACGGCGTTGTGACGAATGCGCGGATACGTCAACCCATACTCCTTGATTCCCTCGATGATGCCCGTTACATCGTCGTTGAATCCACGAATGTACGTGTGGTGGATGGTGCATGGAAGAGATGTCTCACTTATCATCCTCATTGCCTCGGCGGCGCTCATGGCAGATGGTAGTAACCACTTCCTCTTCTTCTCGTCCATCGTGTAGAGTGAGAGGTAGACTTCGACTGTGCTATGCAATGGAATGTCATAATCGGACAGTGTGATACCATAGTCGTCAACGGTGCCACCTTGATGATCCCTACAAACACCACGCGGAGAGATGCGGTAACCGCCGATGAGTTCATCAAGGGTTATCCCCTCTATCATCTTCGGGAAAATGCTGGAGATGTTCAGCTTGACGTCGGGGAACGGAATACCATAGCCATTCAGTGCTTCGTGGATGGCCGATGCGATTCCCACGCGAACGCCAAGCGGGTCTTTCCTGAAGAACTTGTTCGCGAATACATCACCGCGTGCCATGAAGTTCACGTTGATCCGCGAGATGCCATGCATCTTCTCGGTACGGATGGCCTCGGCGATCACGTCGTAGGTCTGTGCGGAATACATGTCAACATCAACGTGACGCATCCCCTTGCGGTCGCCGTCTGTCAGGTGACACATCTTGCAGCCCATGTTGCAGTTATCATGTGATGATACATACACAGATGCCTTGTCGTCGCCGCGATGTACCCAACGAGCCTCAACGCCGTGCGGATAGATGATGTTGAATGACTTATCGAGGACGCTGTGGATGACCCTGTACTTCGTCGACATGATGGGATGATGGGATGATGGGACTATTTTTTGGCATTACCCTTCCCTGTCATTTTTTGACGCCCATGGCGATCACCAAAAAAATGCCATACCGTCTCCTAGAAGTCGGCGTAACGCACAGGAAGTTCTACATAATCCCAGACAGTCAGTATGAAGCGATCGATGCGCTCATCGACGAGTTCATACATCCCACAGACGAAAGAGGTCAGCCTGTCGGCCTGAATGGTTGTCCCCGTATTCCTCGCGGCCATCTCTTCTTCTTCCATGCAACCGAGGTAGTTGACCACCTAGCGGCGATTGACTTTCTCGACGCGATCGCCACTGTCTATGTCCACTCGATGCGCGTATCATCGATGTGTCTGTCTGGTGGGATGGTCAATATATCGCGAGTTAGGGATGAGGTGGCTGACTTTGTGAAGAGGTATGAGAAATACGTCATCGAGAAGATGATGAAGGTGAAGAAGTAGTCGTCGCCACCTTGTCTATCATCATCTTTTTTGCCAACGAGGCCCGGTTTGTGCTCACCCGTTGATGACGGCGAGGACCACGATACTCACTTGTTGATTACCGCGAGGATGACGGCGAGGACCACGATACTCACTTGTTGATTACCGCGAGGATGACGGCGAGGACCACGATACTCACTTGTTGATTACCGCGAGGATGACGGCGAGGACCACGATACTCACTTGTTGATTACCGCGAGGATGACGGCGAGGACCACGATACTCACTTGTTGATTACCGCGAGGATGACGGCGAGGGTTGCAGAGATGACCACGATGCTCACTTGTTGACCATGGAGAGGGTTGCAGAGATAACCACGATGCTCACTTAGTGTTCATGGTGATGATGACGGCAATGACCACAGCGAAGACCATGCTGCTCACTTGTTGACCACTGCGAGGATGACGGCGATGACCATGACTCTCACGGCGATGACCATGACTCTCACGGCGATGAGCGTTATCATATCTCTGAGTATCTCTGCGGCAATGACATCGCCGCATGAAAAAACTACTAGCACGGAGGAAGATCCCGTCCGAGACATATAATTTCTTCGCAAACCTCTTCGAGACATTCCGCATGATACTCTTCCTGCCCATATTCATCCTCGTCATCATCGGAGAGAGGCTCGCCTATGCATGGAGGACAGCCATGTACCCTCGCAGCGTAGACGATGCCATCATCTGATGATAACCCTTCGGGCCTGCACGATATCTTCGCTGCCGCTTTCTCCGTGAAGATCGCGTCATCGTCGATGGCTGCCTTCATCTTGATCAACTTCTCGAAGGCGGCCGCGTCAGTGATAGTGATGCTGACGAGCTTATCGGTGAGGCAGTTGTACACGAGCGTCCGTCCATCAGGAGATGGAATGCCGGCAGTGACCCTCTTGACCTTCGCGGTTTCCCTCTCCTCGCCGCTCATGTCGACTATTGTCTCGGCGTCGTAGTAAGCGCCATAGTAATCTTTGCGGCCCTTGGTTGATGTTCGGAAGGTTACGAAGCGACCATCGAGTCTCTTTTTTGCAGCCGCGCGATCCTCGCGACGAGAAGTGACGCGGTCGATGACGACATCGTCGGCGTCGATTAGCTCGCAGACAGGCATGACGATCTGTGAGTCACCGCGATCATCGCCCCTCATCACTCGCCAAAGATCACTGTCTCGGCGAATGAACGCACTCTCGTGGTAGACCTGTCGTGACACGGGCTTTGACCCGAAGATGGCCAGTTCCTCTCCCGTCGCTCTCCTTGTCCCCATGTTCAGCATCCAACGATAGATCGCGGCTTGTATGAAGTGATCGTGAGATATCTCTGACGTGGTCTTGATCTCGTACACGTCATCGCCGTACATGAGATCAAAGCGAGCGCTCAGCGAGTCAATCCTTGTGGTCGGCATGCCCTCACATGTCTTCCTCCAGTCGAGAAGTATCATGGACACCTCCGCGCGATCGACAGGCAACCGTGCACGGATCCTTGCACCGAGAGCAAATATCTTCTCGTGTGGCACCCACTCATCCTCATCGAGTTGCACGCGGCGATAGATGTGTTGGCGGAGCGTTGACTGGATAGCTATCGCTGTCTGTAAGAGGCCACGGCGGGTCAACCCCTTACCATCCGTCTCAGCGCTGAACGCCTTCTTCACCTCACTCATTGTCCATTCCTGACGAGCAGCTTCAAGGGTCGTTGCCACGCCATTGATGTCGGCCACCTGTTCAACGTACTCAACATCGCCCTTCTTTTGCTTGACCTTCGACGGTAACCGGATAGTGTCAAAGGAAGGCGCCTTGATGCCCAACTCGTCCTCTTCATACTCACGATCAATCTCGAGTGTGTCGGATATGATCTTGTCCTTGATGGTCGCTGGCATGCTCGCGACGAGGTCGGTGACGGTGACCGCGCTGAACGTCTCTCCGTCCGCTGCCGGATTGTTGGAGAAGTGTATGTTGAGATCCTCGATGTCTGAGATGCATCGCGATGACACACGTCGACGGCGAATGAACGGGGCGGGTGTGTTAACGGCGACGAGGACGAGCAACTCAGAGGCTCTTGTGCAGGCAACGTAGATCTCGTTCGGTGCGATGATCTTTCCTGATGGCGTGACATTCGAGGCAAAGGCCGTGTAGTCTTTCTTGTAGTACTTCAGGTAGCCGCTGTCAAGGCCGATGAATAGGACAAGGCGGCGTTCTCTACCTTTGCTCTTGTGGATGCTCGAGACGATGATCTTGTTGTTCGTGCAGTCATGATCGCCTGAAAACTCCTCGACGTCTAGGGCGACTAGGTGGCCCTTACGTGAAAGCTGGTTGGCGATGCACGCTGCCATGCTCGCACTGCCTGCCTGTGTCTTCATCTTCGCGCTTGCTGAGAGGATGAAGATATCGGACGGCTTGTACCTTCCACTGTTGATCGCGTCATCCACGAATCGCACTGAGTATCTAACACCCGCGTCCATAGTATACGCAACCTTGTAGACAGGACGCTCACCTTCGCGGGCGGCGATCATGTCGATATGATGCGGTGCCTTCACGAGCACATCGTTGACGAATGTGGCGATCCCCGATGGTACTCGGTATGTCGTCGACAGGCGCTCGTCGTGGACCTTTCGATTGGTCACTCTCTCGAAGAGTGTCATGTACTGCGAGGTCGCGCCGTTGTACTGATAGATGCATTGTCGAGGATCGCCGAGGAGGATGAAGCGGGCATGAGAGTACGTCTTCATGAGCATCAGGTCGAAGTGAAACAGCTGCTCAGTCGTGTCCTGAAATTCGTCGAGGATGATGATGTCATAGTCGGGGAGATGCTCGGCACGACGGTCAGAAGATGTTCCTCCCTGACGGTCAGCCGACAGGACCACAGGCTCCATGTCTCGCAGACAGCGAATCAACGTGATGTCATCGCGCACCAATCGCCCAAAGTACTTGCCGGCGAACGAGTGGAATGTCTTCATGGTGATGTTATGAATGCCCCGCCTTTGCGCTTTCTCGTGGTTCTCGTCAGAGAGATGGCGATTGTATGTCAGGAGAAGGATGTTTCTGTCTGGGTAGGCTTCGGCGATGAAGAGTGCGGTACTCGTCTTGCCGCTGCCGGCTACTGCCGACACGCGGATAACCGTGTCAGGGGAAACGGATGAGATGGCATCGATGATACTTTTTTGCTCAGCCGAGGGCAACATATGCACTGTCTTCTTGTGGACGTCAGCGCGAAGATCGGAGGAGTTGATAGCTGTGATCGACATAATTTGACAGACCTCGCCCGCCCATCAAAAAATGTTGTCATACCTTCACCTGTTCTCAGAGGCCATCGCCCCAACGGACGAGGCGATTAAGTACGTGGATGGGCGAATGACGTGCTGTGCCTGCCTCATCCCGATGCGCCATCTCATGGACGGCATCTACGATTGCCCCGGATGCTCGCAGGAATATATCTCGAACGCCGCCGTCTCCGAGAATAAGTCGGGGGATACATGCGTGCGAGACTCAAAGGGGCGCATGCGAAGAACAAGGACAAAGACGCAGGATTACAGAAAGCAACAGATTGCTCACAACCGCGCTGTCATGATGACGAGGAACGACGACTATCGCCGCGAGAGTGGCTGTCGTGGCATCCCCGACGACGTGATCAACGAAGTTGCCTACACATACTCTGACCTTCAGGTAATGTACTACAATCTTCTTGGCACTCGTTTCGTGCGTCGCGGCAAGATCAAGGATCAGATCCTTGCATGCCTTGTGTACAAGCTGATGAAGAAGAAGGGCATGCCAATGCAACGCGCGGAGGTCGCAAGGATCTTCGTCCTCGACGAATCGGGCTTCTCTACGGGCGAGACTCAGGTGCAGGAGCTAGAAGAGTCGTTGGAGCTCGATCTGGTATCGAACATCATCGATGAGACAGTCGACCTGGCCATCAAGTATCTGCGTGCCATCGACCGCGCGGTGATCGCCGAGAAGATAGTAGCCGACGAGGTAACCACGCTGGACAACATACAGTTCGTGGTCAATCTCGTCATGAGGGCCGAGGTCATCAAGGCTGGCATATGCTGCTATCTTTACTCGCGTGTGTCAGGCGCCGTCAGTATCCTACTCACTGAGATCGGCTTGAAGATCCGCAATAAGGTAGTGGAAGAGGCATGTGACTCATGCAAGAAGAACACGTTCGACCGCTTCAGGAAGATCGTGCAGAACAACTCGGTGTACTTCGATGATATCTTCGACGCTCTCGCGAGCGGCGACGGAACACTTGCAGGGATCAAGGCACTGGCTGGCGATGTCTACGTCGCCGGCAGGAGAGGCATCAACATATCTCGTCTATGGCACACGAGAAGGTACATGGACATCCTCGTCGACGTATGGGGAGGATATATACCAGAGTTCAAGGCGCTTAGGGAAAGGGCATTCAGCGATGATGTGGCTGACGATTGGGACCCATACGTCGATGGCATCTTCAGAGAATATGGGTACCCTGCGTCGGTGAAGGCGCTGAAGGACAGGGGGTAGAGGAAGGGATCATTGCGACGGCCTATCTTTTTTCGTGGTCATCGCCATCAACAAAACTGAAGGCCACTAGCGCAGACAAAAAAAGATCAGATACACATGAAACGCTTCATCACCTCACCAATCCTTAGAAACTACTTCGACGACGCTGCCCTGAAAATGGCCACGTTCAAGCCTCGTGTCGAAGTCATCGGCCTTGACATTCGTGTCGGCGATCGTCGTGAATTCGTCTACGTAACCGGCGAGAGCGATGGTCTCATGCACCTCGTTGACATCCACGAGCACATGGAACAGTTCGGGGTCAATAAGTTCTTCCCAAAGAATCGTGTCATCATCAATGCTGCCGATGCCATCCGTCTCAAGAACGATGCAACTCATGGTCGTTACATGGTTTGCAGAAAGGACGATGAGGATGAGGATGGTGAGAGTGTCTTCGACATCTACTATCTCCCTGACGGCCTCATCGACGAAGCATGTCACCTTATCACATCCGACGTGACCGCTGTCATCATCGCTACGAGAATGCCAGCTAAGGAACGTAATGAGTGTGTCACAGAGATAGAGAGCATCGAGCAACTCAAGGCGATCCTCAAGGAATATTAGGCAGCCGACATGGCCATCCTTATCCTCATCTTTTTTGGTAGCGGCGGCAAAAAAGATGATGATGATGATGATGCTCATCTTCTAACCATCGACATCCATTTCTTGATCGCCAACGTGGACATTCCCGACAACCGCGTGCTTTGATGTTGACGAACCTCGAGAGAGAGCGTAGGCATCTTCCTAGCCTTGGTTGCGACGGCGTTGCGAAGATCAGTGATGTCCACCCAAGTGACCAAGTCAATCTCGTTGTTGCATATAGTGTATGCGGCATTCTTTGGCTCGATGCTCGTTTGGTACCAGTAAACGACCATGTTGGCCCCCCTTCCATACTTCTTGAGAGGATGAACGAACTTCCCCATGAACTTCATATCATCGTGGATGGGATAGCCATTTCTGCCCACCGCGTCTCTCGTTTCCTCAAAGAGTTCACGAAGAGCAGCGCCCTCAGTGCTGAGATCATAAGGTGTAATGTGACCGCCAGGAATGTTGTAGACTGTGTCATAGCGGCCTCTCTTGACTCTACGAACAGCACCGCCACACTTAGTCTTCTGCGTGAGGTATCTCGTACCGACGAGCAAGACCTTGTCCGACGGCGTCGTGATGATCACGCGGGCATTCATAACAACGGCGACGTCGACGACGATGCGGCCCTTTGATACTGATAGCTGTACGCTGTACATTTTTTGGTGATGATGGATGATTGTTCAAAAAATGGTGGTGAGTCTATTCCTCATCCATCGTCGTTATCCTGTCGGCCTGAAGGGTTATCATCACATCGGCGAGGGCTGCGTTCCTCTCTGTCCTTGCCACACCGGCCATGCGATCAACGCTCTCAACCTCGTAGCGGCCACGATGCCAGTCAATGAGAACACGGACGCGTGATGGTACGTATGTCGGATAGGCAACCCTTTCGACTCTGTTCTGTGGTAGGTAGTTCTTCAGGAGAGTGACGTGCACATCATCATCAACACGGCTTATCTTTCCATCATACGTGCACACATCATCCAGAGTGATCATCTTTCTCATGACCTGCGGCGACAGAGGAGTAGGAGCGTAGCCGTGCATCTTCGTGAGGATCGCGAGGCAGTTGAAGTAACCCTTGTTCATGAAGAATGCATGAGACGTGTCATCGATGCATAGGCGGTTGATGGTAAGGATATACTCGAGTATCTCGAGATGATCGCCGCCGAATGATGACGCGTTCACAAGTGGAAACATGTTGATAGGGGTTGCCTTCATCGTCGCGAGTGCCTCACGGCCGCCCTTGATGAGATGACCATTGATGACAGCGGCGATAGCCTCGCGAGAGATATCATGCAAGCCCGAAGGGATATCTGTCATCGCCTTGAGGACAGTAGATGCATGTCGTGTGCACCTGAATATCGCCTCTGCCCATTCTGGATATCTCTTGACAAGAAAGGTCACCATCTCTTTTTGCGCGTCGCGATCGCTACGGATTATCGCTAGGATAAAGTTTGGGTCATGATCTGCGAGGATTGCCGCGCGGATTGTATCATTCCTATCGACGATGCTCTTTACCTGTGAACCGAATGCCCATGGGTCGGCACCATAGATGATAAGGAGTCTGAGAGTATCTGCATCTGTGCAATACCTGATGGCCTGATTATGGTTAGCGGTCACGTCATCGCCACGGATGATGCATGCCTTAGCTGTCTTGTAGTCATCGCGGTAGATGGCGTCTATGAGAGACGAGTCGCGATTACTCATTGTTTTTTTAGCTTTGAGGCCAACCTACTCAATTTTTTCACGTTATTTTTTGGCCATGCCGACATAAACAACATGAATACTGGATTGGTCATCGGCATTGCCCTCGTCCTCGTCATCATCATCGGCGGAGCAGCATACTACTTCCTCATGGGATCTGGAACATCGAGTGGTACGAGTACCACACCCGTCGTGGCTACTACACCAGCCGTAAGTAACACACCTGCTGTCGTCAATACCCCAGTCGCCACCGAGCCAATCTTCATGGGTTGCTACAAGGACACAAGAGAAAAGCGTATCTTCCCTAAGCAGTTTGACAACCAACAATCAGTCGCCGCTTGTATCGCTCTCGCCAAGGCAGGTGGCTACTCATACGCCGGTCTTCAGTACGGTGGTGAATGTTGGGCCGGAAATACCCTCCCAACATCATCTAAGCTCTCCGACAATGCTTGTTACACAGCATGTAACGGTGGTAATGGAGGTGACGCAGGTAAATATGCCGGCGGTGGTGGTTGCGGCGGTGAATGGGCAGCAAGTATCTACAAGCTATAGACGACGTCTCTCTCGGTCTCTCGTTTTTTTGGCCATCGCCGCAAAAAAGACCACATCGGCATCCAGACCATGGCCAGCAAAATTTGAGAGAACAAAACAAATAATCAACAACTACATACATCATGGCCAACCGCTTTGAGTCGATCATCAACGAGTACAATACTGCCCTTAGCGGTGATGCTCACATCGAGTTAGAAGCCAAGATACAAGACCTCGACGCTGCCACCTTCATGGCATCGCTCAAGGGAATCTCCTCGTCGGGAACGTCGGGGATCACCCCAACGGCCATCGAGTGCTCTATCTCCAACGTCACTAACCGCTCCGACGAGAGCGGGTCATTCTCATACATCGAGAGCACGTTCTACGACAACAATGCTCGCGTCTCTGAGGTAACTCAGACAAAGCGACTCATTGGCGCCAAGTTCACGTCGAGGGATAGCATGATGAAGTACACCATCGCAATCTCCGCCGAGAAGACCATCCAGAAGATGCCGGCGTGGAACACATTCGGCACATTCGTTCGTGCCAAGCTTCGTGCATCCTTCCTCAGTCCATCGGGCGAGTGGCGGTACGATTACACCATCTCCATCACCAAGCAACGATATGATCTCGGTGCGGGAGTCATCACCGACATCCGCAAGAGACTATTCGATGGCGTCACGACAAAGGACCTGTCCTTCGACAAGATCATCGGCATCTTCTCGAAGTGCTCGGGATATGCAGACGCGGCCTTCGAGCTGGAAGTCGAGAGGCTATCGCAGTCGCCGATAACCGACCGCCGTGAGATTGACGACGCCGTCGCCATCATCTGGCGATCACTTGGTGCGACAGGCGACGATGAAAGGGTATCCCTCATCCGCGAGGTATACGAGAGCATCTCCAGGAATACATCTCAGGGCAAGATGTCACTCAAGACGATCCTCAACGCGGCCAAGTCGTTGACGAAGAGCGACTACTACGCAAACATATTCCCGCCACTTGGTTGGTATGTAACCGACAAGGCCGATGGTGAGCGTGCTATTCTCTATGTTCGTGGCACTGAGGGATTCATCATCGCTAAGGAGTTGACCAAGTTCACACTATCGACTGCCGTCCCGAGGATTATCGCCGACTGCGAACTCATTACACTTCCCGGCGGAGGTCGTCTCTTGGGTATCTTCGATGTGATGATCTACCTCGACGAGGTGATCACTGCCCGCGGCATTGAGGATCGTATGCTCAAGGCGCCAGACATTGTCAAGGCAACCACCCTCTCGCTCTCGTCGATCGGCGTCACCGTCTTCGCGAAGGAGTACCTACAGATCTCACAACCGATCGAGGAGGCCGTTAACCTCACGATTAACCGAAAACGAGCATACAAGACGGACGGCCTCATCCTGACCTCTCAAGGATCGGACTACTATGCTACCAGGAACCTGAAGTGGAAGCCATCTCATGAGAACACGATCGACTTCATGGCTATCCGATTACCGGAGAGCATGCGCGGTCTTGTCCCTGAAGAAGAAGGGCGAGAGACATATGTCCTCCTTGTCGGCATGAACGAACATCGCAGGCGATTGATGCATGTGCGCCAGTGGGCCACGTTCGAGAAAGACACAGGCGTCTCGTTGGGTGCTGGTTATCAACCTGTCCTCTACAAGAGCGCCATATGGCCACTGACATATATCTACAGGGCCCCGAAGGGAGATGCCATGGTCGACATTCACGGTCGAGTGGTGGAGATGGCGGTCGACGAAGATGCATCTCGTCTTCTCCGCAGTGCATTCGAAGAGGGCCGCGTATCACCCTCCCTGAATATCTGGAAGTTCATGCGTATTCGTGAGGATCGATCACCTGCAGCCGGTGAGTTCGGTAATGACTATGATATCGCAGAGAGCGTCTTTGGCAATGTTATCGACCCCTTCCAGCTATCTGATCTATTCTCGTCGAGTAACGGCGGATACTTCGAGAAGTCGCGTGACATCATCTACAAGGCATCGAACAAGTTCAAGCGCTTCGTGATCAAGAAAACGTTCAAGGAGCACATACACGAAGGCGACGTCGTCCTCGATCTGGCCGCGGGAAGGGGTGCCGATCTGCCAACGTATAATGAGATAGGCATCTCTCGACTCATCGCAGCCGACATCGACCCAACAGCGCTTGTTGAGCTCCATCGTAGATCACTTGACAAACACATCACCGATCAGCGAAGAAGAGGCAAGGGCGGCATGGTGACTAATATCATCGTCACGAACGTCGGCGGGAACAGCAACGTCAATCGTCGTGCCATTATCGATCGCTTTGGCGTCGAGAGCGCCGACGTCATCGTCTGTAACTTCGCTCTTCACTACATGTGCAAGAACGCAACCCAGTGCACCAACTTCTTCGCCCTCGCCCGTGACTTTGCGATCGCCAAGAGCGGCAAGGAGAGTCGGCTCATCATCACCATCATGAACGGCAGCCGCGTCTTCGAGCTCCTTGAGGAATATGCCGTTGGTGAGGTGTGGTACTCGGCTGAAGACGAGAAGTACGCTATCCGTCGTGACTATGACGAAGAAGAGTTGAAGAAGTTCGGGCAGATGATCGCTGTCAAGCTGCCGATGACCACGAAGATGTACGAAGAGCCGCTGGCAAATATTGCTGCGATCACGGAAGTGGCCGAGGCAACTGGCTGGCGTCTTGAAAGCAGCAAGTCATTCAGCGAGTACATGTCGGAGTATGCGACGAGTGGTAGTGAAGTCCTCTCCCCCGAGGATGTAAAGTACTGCGGCCTTCATCAGGTTCTCGTCTACGTGTACCAGACTGAGGAGAAGAAAGGCGGCAGATGGGGAAGCGGATGGAAGAAATAGTGTGAGAGAGGAGGTAGTTATCCTCATCCTCATCTTTTTTCGTCGCGGCGGCAGTTGGTTGGGCATCGCCGCGAGCATCGTGGTCATCGCCATCACCATCATCACTACGACCATCAATCGAGCCCCATCATCATCACCGCAAAAAAAAGATAGAGGATCGCCTTAACGATCTACTTATCCCCGCGCCGACTCTCGATGCGCCCTTGTGATTTATTATCGCTCGTGGCAAGGAACTTCTGACGCCGATTCTTCAGGAAGTCCTTGTCGCGTTTCTCGAAGATAGACGGAGCGCCATCTTTCCCCCTCATCTTCATCGCGAGGATCGACGCGAACATCTTGTCATCATTCATGTTCGCTGTGCGAATGACGAAGTCATCGGATACGAGAGATGGTGTATCATCGAGGCACTTCTTGAAGGATACGTAGTCCTTTGCGGCGAAGGCGGCTTTGATTGCTTTGCGTGAAGTCATGTTGTTTAACGTGTCTCTCGCGGCCTCAATTTTTTTGTCCCTCCCTGTCGGTCGGAGATGGTCAGAGATGGTGCTCACGCGACGATCGTTGCAATAACCTCATCAGCCCTCATGTCCTTCCTGCCCTTTGATCTGAACAGCTTGAAGAGGTTGTCGGTCAATCGGAAGCCATCAGAGATATACTTGTTCCTTTCCTCTTCGTCGCCAAGGATACCAGCAGCGGCCGTTGGATTCAACGAGACGAAGCGAACGAGGAACTTAGTCTCCTCGCCTCTCTCGACAGTGTTCGACACGATCATCGAGTTGTCCAGGACGCTGTTGATGCCTTTCTCGGGAAGGGCAGACAGGCCAAGGTCGATGATCCTCAACGAGTACCCAAAGTACGGCACGTAGTATTCATCGTCGCCGAAGACAAAGCGGCGGTAAGGGATGTGATCGAGACGAGCCTCAGGGAATATCATGACGTTCTCCATATGTAGGTCATTGTGCTTGAAGGACGGCAAATACTTCTTGACCTTGAAGTAATAGAATGCGACCTCAAAGAGCGCGGCCTTGAGAATGATGTCGTACATACCCAATGTCTGCGGCAGTGCATAGAGGTTAGACAGGAAGCCATGATATTCTGGCATCCTCGAGACGACTAGTTCATCATAACATCTCCCGCCGTTGATGTCGTTGACGAGGTCGGAGAAGTACTGCCCGATGAAGAAGAAGCGCTCAGGGTTGTTGATGATTAGGCCATGCTGCATGAAGTCAACAGTCCCTTCTCCGTCTTTTTTGCCGAGGAGAGCGAGGTCAAGGTCGGCAAGGATGCCTTTTGCATTCCCCTCGATGATGATGCTGCCTAGGTCAGAAGCAAAGCCAGTCTCGCCAGGGACGGCCTTGGCGATCTCGTGGGTGATGATAGCTGAGTTCACTCCTTGCCACTGCTTTGGTTTCTCACCGCGACGTTCAAGGGCGAGGTCATAGTCGCCACGATAGTGAGCAGTGAACTTTAGTACCGTCCCGTCGTCGATGAAGAGGATGAGTGGGCGACCGTTTGTGTTACTCACGCCGCCGCCTAGCACCTTTGGTAAGAGCTTCCAGACGTCGATGCTGCCGATATCAATCTCGTGGATCATTGTATAACCCTCGCCGTGAGTAAAATTGATGTCAGTAACGCTGCCAAAAAATCATGGATAGTAACCCTCTCACAACACTCACACAATCAAGAACGGCCATCGTCGTGACCCACAATGGTTCATTCCACTGTGACGACGTACTCGCTTTCGCACTCATTCGCTACCTTTACGGCGATGCACTTCCCGTCCGCACCCGCGACGAGGCAGTCATCGCGTCATTTGCTGGAAAGGATGACACCTTCGTCGTCGATGTCGGCGGTGTCTTCGATCCATCCCGTCGTCTCTATGACCATCATCAGTCTACATTCTTCGAGTCATATGACGACACATCAAACGTCCCACTCTCCTCATCTGGGTTAGTCTACAAGTATCACGGCGAGGCGATTCTCGGTAGGTTCATGCGCGAGAACTTCCCGACGATGCTTGTTAACGCCGAGAACCCTATGGGTTCGAAAGACATCATCCCAGCCCTGAAGAAGAAGCTCTATGACAGTTGGTTCAAGCACATCGACGCTAACGACAATGGCCGTGTACCAACACTACCATTCCCGATTCTGTCAACGATCTATGCACGCGTTGGACGTATGAACCTCTCATGGGACAATCCACGCAAAGGCGATCATCTCGCGATCGGCGAGGCGTTCCTCCGCGCCGCTGACTTAGTCATCTCCGAGTTCCTCGACATGGCTAAGACGACGGTTACCGACCACTTCTTGACCGAAGCACTTGTCCGCGAGATGATGATCGCATGTCCACATAAGGACATCCTCATCCTCGACAATCCATGTCCGTGGAAGAGTCATATCACTCGCCTTGAGAATGAGCTGGGCAAGGCGTACACATACGTGGCCGTTCCTGAGGATCCACATACTCCTGAGGGTCGCTGGCGATTGTGTGCAATCCAGACAGCTGCTCGTGTTAACCGCCAGGTCATCCCAACGCACTTTAAGACGTTGCCTGGTGTGACGTTCATTCACAACGCTGGATTCCTCGCTGCGGCCATCTCTAAGAAAGCCTGCATCTCCCTTGGTGAGGCATGCATGAAGTACTTCGCACCGTCGGTCGAAGACCATTAGGTCTTATTTTTTTCCGATGGGTGGGATATAACACATGTCCACTTCATCACAGTACCTTGTCGACAATGCGATGATCATGTCGACGAAGCTGAAGTACAAAGGCCCGATGCTCAACGGCGATGTACAGACGCTTCCTGAAGAGGTCACCTCTCAGTTCGGTAACATGCAGCTCTCACTGATCTGCAACGCAACGCCTAACCTCTTCGACATCACTGTCTTCGCGACTAACGATGATGGGTCGGGACCAACATGGGTAGAGGTAGCCAACTTCACGCCAACGACACAATCAAGTGTCTTCAGCCTCAACATCGCCTATCGTCGTGTCTACGTTACTCTCGACAATGGCGGTGGTTCATTGAACGTCACCTTCATCACACTCTTTGGGTCGGCACCATTGCCGCTAGCCGATTCGGTGCCATCATTCAAGACGATCGACGACTCAATCTCGAACACCGACCTCTTTGCACTCGGAAGGAACATCCTCATGGGTCGCGGAAGAATTGCAGACAGCGCCGTCGCCAACGTCACTCTCGCCGCCGATCAATCACTCCGTGTCACTAAGGCATCGAAGATGTACTCGTTCGATGACACAGACAAGCTTGTTCGTCTCAAGAGGTACGCAGACAACCTCGCCCTCGTCTCTCAGTTCGCGACAGTCGGAAGTACCCTTGATTATCCTAACAACGGCTCGCAGGTTCGTGTGGCCAGCACAGCTGGGGCCACCGCATATGCTACTGACTTTGTCGACGTAAACGTCGATCAGACAGCTATCCTCGTCGCCCGTGGTGCTGCTGTCTTCACGTCGGGAAGCACTGGCAACTCAATCACGAGAATGATGCACGGCAATGTCGGTGTCGGCACAAACGGCCCTGCATTTGGCTTGTGGTACAACAACGGTGGCATAGTCCCGATTGTTCAGGCAACGGTTAACACATCCAACAATGCCGCTACAACAGTCAACATCACACTTAATGGCATCGTGTATCCTTGCGTCTTGTCGACTGCCGGCGATCCTGATTACTCGATCGGTACCGCAAAAAAGATCGTTGATGCCTTCAGTGGACTTACTACTCCATGGCAGGCTGTCCAGGTTGCTAACAACATAGTCTTCATGGGCAAGACATTCGGCGTTGCCGGCACGGTTGCTATTGCATCCACCGATCCGACATTCAATGCAGGTATATCGTCGATCATCGCTGGAGCTGCCGGCACATGGACGCACGTTCCCTCCTCATCATTCAACCTCGATGGCATGGCAACATGGGCCAGCGGCGACTACTTGCAGTACGAGTTGAGTATGTTCAACAACGGCAGAAGCATCAAGCTGTCCGTCGTGGATAAGGTCACTCAGGATCTCGTCGATGTTTACACGAGAACCTTCTCATCACTCCTGACGACAAGTGTGTCAAACAACATGGTGGCATATGCTAACGACAATGGATCATCGCTCCTCGTCTACAACGCCGCTCTCTATGCATACAAGGGATCACTGCCAACTGCCCCGCCAACTACGAGCACATTCAACATCATAAACATCCATGCATACTCTGGCGACTCTCCGTTCCCTGTTGTCCAAGTCTCGAAGCTTGGATCGGCCAACAAGACTAATGCCATCCTCAGGAAGATCATCGTTGCCGCCGAGCAACCAACGCGTGTATCCGTGAATGGATCATTGAGGTCACAGATTGGTGGTGTCTTTCGTTGGGCAGCCGAGCAAGATGATACGGTTATCAATATCCTCGCCAATACATATGATAGCACGTTTGATCCTCTCAACTATGGCTATACATCCGCCAACTATGTCATCAACGACAACGTGTCGAATGTCCGCGAGATTGATGTGAACATGGTCGTCTCCGTCGACAAGCCGCTAATCATCTCTGCATGCACTAATGGATTCGCCGAGACGGACATGTCTATGGTACTCATCTTCGACTACTACGGACAATAATCTGTCCATTCATACTCTGTCTTTTTTCATGCCCTCGCCGTGGACATCAAGCAGTCATCGTGGTCATCGCCGTGGACATCAAGCAGTCATCGTGGTCATCGCCGTGGGCATCGCCGTGAGCATCAAGTGTTCGTCGCGGTCATCTCTGTGGTTGTCAGCGTGACTATCATCATAGTTGTTGCTGTGATCATAGCTATCGATCGACCCTCGCCGCTAGCAAAAAAGACGAAGATGAAGACGATGATGACCTAATTCTTCGAGACGACCAACCAGTCAGTCATAGTAATCGCCTGGAATGTTGCACCCATGTTCGATGTGGCGATGATAACTGTTCCACTATCTCTGAGGATTGTATTGCCCGAGTATGGGGTAATCGTGATGTTATTCTCTGATGCATTGCCCGTACTGTCGATGATGGTGATTCTACGTGGTCCGGTGATTAGTGGGAGGTCGATGACCACTGGGATGGTCGATGTGTCGACTGCGAGGGTCATGTCGGATGAGGTGACAGTATATGGGGATGTATTGACGATAGTCACCGTCTCGGACATCGGGTCGGCACCTTGTATCCATCCAAGGACACCGCTGGCATTTGTCGAGAGAACATAGCCGGCGACAAATGGGGCACCAAAGTCAGTAGCGGTAACGTTGCCATATGTCCATACTCCGCTGGATACGTGTGGGATGCCATCTGGGACGGTTGAGCTGTCCGTTCCTGTCCCTCCGATACTCGTTGGTAGTGATGGTGCGGTTGTCACGCGGCCATTGGATGAGTAGATAGCGTCACCGTCGGCGCCAAGGTAGAGGCTAGGGCCGGAGATGCCATACTTTGTTGTTCGTATCATGTATGTATGCCATGGTGACGAAAAAAAGCGCCGAACGACATGGATGATCCTCGACGACCGACAGGGAGACCTCGCCGACAGACAGGGAGACCTCGCCGAACGACAGGAAGGGTTATATGCCGCCCGTTCTGAGGATGGTAACCGTTGCCGTGACACGGACGGTTAGCGATAGTGGCGATGTGTTATCAAACGTCAACAGGACATCGGCTCCGTTCCTCGCTGCGAGGATCGTCACATCATTGAGGACAGCGTCATCACTTGTGACACCCGCGTAGCCGCAGGGAATGAAGTCCCAAGAACCGACGAACTTTTTTACGCGATAGCCAAGCTGTCCAACAATGGTCAAGCCGGTGCTACTCATTGCCTCAAAGGTTAGGTAGATAGTCGCTACTACATTGCCTGCCGGTAGGGTGACAGATGCCACATTTGTCTGAGTGTTTGCTGCAGCGACGAATGGGTCATACACGACGCGGTAATCATTCGGGTTCGCTGCGATGCCTCCGACATTGGATAGGGTTGCGCCACCCATGTCGATGACACCATCGGCGACATTGAAGGTAAGCGTACTTGCAGAGATCGTACGATCCTTGAGGGTGATGCCGCCGATGGTTGCATAGTCGGCAGCTGATGGGTCGAACCTCTTTCCGCGGATGGTGATAACATCGCAGATGACACCCTTTATGTCGATTACCTCGGCCGTTCCCTCGTTGTTGAAGATGAAGATGGGCTTGATCGCCACTTCGTGTGGTAAGATTGGTGGCATGTGTTTATTATTCTCCTCGCGTGAAAAAAGACAAGATGATGGAGACTTTTACGCGACGAGTGCTGCGCCGACCAGGAGTTCATCCGGAATGACTGCGTCAATGGCCGCGGCGTCGGCTAGGAGATCACTCCATGGGTCGTCGTCGCCGCCGATAACGTCGGCCCATATATCATCGATGTCGCCGCTACTGCCGCCATGTGCGATAATCGGTGTCGATGGAGTTGATGGGGATGATGGGGATGATGGGGATGATGTTTCCAGAAGATCACCCCATACATCGTCTTCATCGCCGCCGTGGACATCGTCATCCCCATCCTCATCATCATCATCGTGGCTTCCAATCCTCGCGTAGAAGTCACTAGCCGTCTCACGAGAGCCAGTGTACACCTTCGTGTCCACCTTCTTTTTTCCTGAGATGGTGACGCCGATCGTCGACCATTCACCTTCCTTGACTTCGATGCCGCCTGTGTAGCCGTCTGTCGACAAGTAATAGCCGCCATGCCTCACCTCTTCAAACGCACCTACCTCGTTGTTGAAGATGATGTCGACGGTATCATCTCCTTCATCCCCCTCGTTACCGCCACGAATATGCACCATCCCGTGATCACCGACCAGTCGCCTCTCGTCATCATCAAGCAGGTAGCCATCCTCGTAACCACCAACAAAGGCACCATAATAAGTCACAACACTCATAGTTATATCAACGCACAACCAACATCTTGCGATAAAAATGTCCACATCAACAGCCGAGAGGATCACCATCAACGCTCAGGGAGATAAGGTGACCCTTATGACGACAGAAGAAGCGATGACCAATGCACGGGCTATCATCGAGAAGGTATCGCGCTTTTGGTCAAAGCAGTCCATTGCCGAGGGCGACGAGGCTGCCATGAACAAGCTCACCTCGCGGCTAAACGGCAACCTGAAGATGGATCACCCAGCCTTTGCTGCAACATACCCACTTCTCTTACTCATGATGGCTAGGGGTATCATCGACATGGACGCGCTTCGTGTTCACTTCGATGATGTAGCAACAAAGGGCGGCATTGGCAATGACGATGAACAGATTGACAGAGTGGCGAGGTATATGGCATACGCCAATGCGGCCACGAAGAGAAGGATGGATCCTCGCTGCGTCATCCGTAAGTCAGATGTGAGGGGCCTGAAGAAGAAGTATGCAGAGACACTCAAGGCTGAGAAGAACAAGACCAAGACAGCCCTTGAGGAACTAAAGGCCGACCGCGAGAAATCAAGAGATGCCGCCCATTCGACCGCCGAGGAAGACGCAAAAAAAGATGAAGCATCCGACGCAGCACTTGCTGAGTTGCATAGCGAGCTTGTGAACATGCTATAGACGATTGATGATGCTGCTAACAGCCAGGTACATATTTTTTACGATGTCTGGGTCGGTGATTGCCTCGATCTTCACAACAAGCTCGTTGCCGTTATCCTGAAGCGCTACCGATGCCAGCTTGTTGGCCACTATGTTGTCTCTGAGTATCCTGCGCTGGTCGTCAAGAGGCATTCTGACGAAGTTATCGACGATGTAGTTCTTGTGCTCGTAAACGCGGTCCATATCTGTCGGCGATGACGTCATGTCCATCACATAGACATTTAACCATCACCGACTGGGCATGAATATTGACCATGTCAGCAATAGCGCGTATCGCATTCAACATCGACGCTCTTCGCCACGTTATCCCTGAGGGCGAGGGCAACTACATCATCGATAGCTACTTCAGGTACATCGCCGATGATCGCAGAGATGGAACCACTCGCACCCACGAGAATGAATGGAAGATCATTGGTGACGATGGTGACTCTGTTTGCACCGATGATTGTGGGATGGCGGCAAAAAATGCCATGAAGGCAGCTGGTGATCAACTCGAAGAAGAAGCCGATGCCTCGTTGAATCTTCGCATCGCCGCTAGGAAGAAGTATGCTGAGAGATATGGAGGTGAGGTATTCGACGCGCCATTGACAACCGCGGAGAATGCACCAATCGTCGTCGATGATGATGCGCCTGTCGTCGGTAGCGAGTATGAAGACGTTAAGAGAGAAACCGACTGCGGCAACCATCCATCACTAGACAAGACAGTAGTCGAAGAACTACATGATATGATATGAGCGGTGACATAGTCTTCATCTTTTTTCGCCGCAGCATGCATAATCAATGCGTCAGTTGTTCAGGAAAAATAGCCGTAAGAATTCGTCGTCGGCCGGTAAGCGCTCGCGGCCATCAAAGCCGTCAAAGCCAAAGAAGGTCACGAAGAGCATGACATTGACCGAGTTACAGATGATCGCACGCAAGAAAGGCATACAGTTCGCAGGACTGAAAAAAGAGGAGCTGTACAAGGAGCTCATAAACTATGGTGTCATACATGCATAGGACCTCGACGAGTCTCGGTGATGACAGACTAGGCGATATCATGGACATGCCTAACCACTGTCTTGTCCTTGTCTACAATGAGTACGCCGCCGTAACCAACACTAAGTATGGCCGGTAGATCACTAGATGTCAGTCGTCCACCTTTACGTGATGGTGATAATACATAAACACCGTTGTGAATGCCACGAATGATCGCAATACCGGAGATGCGCTCCATGCTGAGATTCACTTCAGCATGATCGGTATCGAACGTAACTAGGTGAAAGCCATCGACAAATACTCTGAACTCATGTTCTTCCTCGTCTGTACGTGGGACAAATATCTTTAGTCCGTCTTCGAAGTGTATGTCGTGGCATTCTGGGATTGGCATGATGTGTGGGGATGGTTGGAGCTGTCTTTTTTTGGTTGCCGCCACCGTCGTCAAAAAAATATCAGTGGACCTTTTCATCATCGCCAACTCATACATGTCGTCATACGTTATATCTAGTAGCACCATCCAGTCGAATAAGTGCAACTACTCGGCAACCATGGCGGGTGGGATGTCAACAACCCTCACAGAAGAGGTCACATCGCAGTTTGCGAGCCTTCACATGTCTATCGCCTTCGCCGCTGCCCCGAACCCGATCACGATCAACATCTACGGCTCCAATGATCTGTCGACGGGAGGCACGTCATGGTACCTCATTGATAGCAACACACCGTCAGCACAGTACTCTGTGAAGAGCATCAACATCACCGCACGTCGCGTCTATGTGTCCATCGGCAACGGTGGCTCACCGAATACTGTCACGATCTACACACAGTTCTCGACAGTGCCGATTAGCTCAGCTGGTGGCAGCGGTGATGTCGGCACGATATCCTCAACGATCAGCACGTCAACCTCGTTGGCGCTGACAAGGGGTATCACATCCGGCACATCCAAGATCATCTCGTCGGCCGTGACGAATGCAACAGTAAGCGCCAACAAGGCTCTCCGTGTGGCGGATGCATCGAGGACCGCCGTATACAATGCAGACGTGGACTGCCTCGTTCGTCTATCGACCCTCCCATCTGACCTTGGGAAGTACTCGACGGGTACTGGCAGCACGTCTATTGTCTCCGATGCTGCCATCATCGTCAATGGCGACACATCATCTATCTCTCGTGTCACACAATTCACTTGTCCAGTCGTTGACAATTCGTCGGTCATCTCATTGCGCGGGACAATCTCTTGCACTCCCGGAACTGGCGGGGTAGGTAACTTCTCGGGGATCACGTTTGGGCATATAGGCGTCGGAACGAGCAACACGGAGTTCGGTGTGTGGTACAACCTCAACGGCGCCACCCCCGGCGCTACATTGATAACGACGGTCGGCGCATCAGCCGCCAGTACGGTGACGGTGACATTGGCGGGTGTCGCATACGTCTGTAACGTGACGGGGACGAATGCAAACGCGCTCACGACATCATATGACATCGCCATGTCATTCAACACCCTCAATGCGCCATGGGTCGCAATCCAACAGGGCACGCTCGTTAAGTTCTATGGACTGACACAGTTTGCGAGTGGCACGGTAGGCGTGACGACGAATGACCCAACATACGCTGCCGTCCTCACAGCCAACCCCGTTGGGGCCGCCCCGACATGGACGTTCATTCCCCGAACATCATTCAACGTCGATAGGATGACTGACTGGGTCGCCGGCGACATCGTGACATTTGAGATCGTCATTGTTGGGGCCGATGCTCGTATCTCCGTCGTAGACAAGACTACTAAGGAGATGAAGGATGTCCACGTGTTCTCGGCTCCCTCGCCGTTCTACTATATCCCCGAGTATCACATGGTGATGAGTGCTAATGGTGTTGGTGCTTCATGCACTATATATGACGCATCCATCAACGCTCTCAAGGGTACCATCCCGACGCCGACGCCGGTAAACGGGACGATCGCCTCATCTCTCGGTCCTACTCGCGGTAGTATCCGTATGTCGGGCACGGCATTCGCCTATGCGGGAACGGTCGCATACCCAGTTGCGATGATCGTTAAGCGCCCTGAGGATTTACGTCCCGTCGTTCTGAAGAAGATCATCATTGATTGCGCGATCGATACGAGAGTCACGGTGATCATCTCTGGCAACTCGATGGTCTCGGGGACATCATCGGTAGGAACGCTCACGGCAACACCGAGATGTAACATCCTCACATACCCATACAGCGCCACTCCATCTACCGCCCTAGTCTATGTTCCTGTATCACGGCTGTACTCGGAAAGTGTGGCAGGGAAGGGCGAGGTAAACCTTAACATGCCGCTTGACATCTTCAGATCGATCATGTTGACGCTGAGATCTGATGATTACACGCCGACTATGGTGACTTATTGGTTGGTCTTCGACGAGTACTAGGCCGCGTTGTATTGGTCGGCTGTGTATCATCGTGGCCATCGCGCCGCGAAGCGGCTGTGAAGGTCGCAACGAGCATTGCGGTGAGGGTCGTAACCATTCATCGTCTCGTTTTTTGGGCCCCTAATCTTTGTTGGCATTCATGCATAAGCAAACATGGATCATGCAGGTTGTGTTCTCTGGCCGCTATCGAAGTTGCTAGGCCGCCGTTTCTTCAAGGTTATGTCCGATCGCTGCCTCGTCACATGCATTCTTCACGATCATGCCCTTGGCGTGAACTATCTCATCTCTCGCGTGCTCATCGCAAACATCCTACCAGCCGACAGGTCAAGGATAAGCAGCGTCAATCAACATCGCGCTAAACCTTGGTGGCTAACCTCCGACGATCTACCTCGCGGTGACGCAGAGGTTATGTTCATACCCGGCGACGTCATCGACTCGGCTGATGGTGAATGCTCGGGGGCTATGTATGAGCTATCATCGCAGTCTCTCTATCGCTCTGACCTCTTCGACTTCTGGGCATCCCATCTTGGTTCCGAGGTGAACGCCGGGCGGGTGTCTATCTCATACTCGGTGGCGACGAACGATGACGAGGATGGTCGGCTGACAAAAAAGATCGTCAAGGGCATGCGCGAGGTATATGACTGCGTCATCCTCAGCATCATGCACATGTGGCGACTTAGTCACCAAGTGCTTCTTGCTAACCCATCTCTTCGCCGGATCTTCGACGTGACTATCCCGCAGCCGCTCATGGATACACTCGCAGAATATCACACACTCCTCGCGCGGGGCAATAACTCGTTCCCTAAGATAGTCCCACTGACTTACTCGGAGGCAACGCGACCATACGACATCACGCTCAAGTTCTGGCGCGAGTGCGAGTTGCTACAAATCTCGACCGACCTGTGCTACATGTACCTCGGCACAGGGATGCCGTTGATGTCAGTGGTCACGCCGATATACGGCATGGGCGAGAGCATGTATCGCAACGTCAACATGACGAGGAAGTACAGGCTCTCTGAGAAGTACACAGGGGACATCATCGAGGCTCGCAGAATCCTCGAGACGACTGATGCGGCTCATATACCCAACGATATCCTGGAGAAGGCCGCGCGTGATCCTGATGACTACACGGTCATGGACATTGCCGGCATGATCATCATGCCATACTCTGGCCTGTCCGTCGCACATGTACTATCGGGTGCGAGGGGTAGCATCATCCGCGACTCATTCCTATGGAGCATGCGAGAAAGGCTGATCTCGCCGGCGGTCTTTAAGCAGTTATTCATGAACTGGCTACTCACTCTCTACAATCTTCACTTCGCCGGCGGCATCATCCACGGCGATCTCCACGCGGGGAACGTGACAATGTACACTAACTACACTGGGTATGAACAGAAGTACATCATCCCATCATCACGCGAGGGCTACGTTGATGTCTACATACAGCGAAGCGCCGAGCCATACATTGGCCGTGTCATCGACTTCTCGCGGTCATTCATCACTGGCAAGGGACCACTGCGTAATCGCCACAGCGCCATCGCCCTCAGGACAGTCATCGAGGATCAGCGCAACCGCCTTCTCGTTTCTATCTCTCGCGCATTCCCGAACCTATACGCATCGCTGAAGGAAAGGTTCATGGAGGTGATCGACGGCGATGACTGGGAGTACATGGGGATTATCGACGAGGTCTACCTCTCACGGGCGCTCCTTGAGATCTTCAAGGGATTGCGTGAGGGCCGCTTGGACTCTCGGTTTGTGAGCAGCAAGATCTTCGACGCGACTATGGGAGACGAGAAAGAGAATGCCGGAGAGACCACATCGAAGGCAGCCAAAAAAGCCACGTTGCCGCCGATGGAGATACCAGCCGAGATCACAAGCTGCCTTGAGGCATTCATCACTCGCGCGGAAGAGTTCATCGTCAAGAAGGTGCGTGGTATCGATGCCGATGCCCCATATCCAACCATCTCATTCCTTCGCGACAGTGGCTTCTTCAACGACATGAAGTGCACGAGTATGCCACTAGACGGTGTCGATGGGCTTCGCATCGGCGATGATGTTGATAGCCTGACCGCCGCCGATGGCGCCTGCTCGTCGAATGGCGGTAATCGCTGCATATCATCGCTCATCTCATTCGGGTCAACCATTCGTGATGACATCTACATGGCCCTCGTCGACGCTGGCGACAAATTCCCGAAGGCCGACAAGAACAAGATCAGGATCATGCTAGACATTCACGACAGAAACGACGAGTGGTACACGTTGGCTGACAATATCCTCAACGATCATAGGTAAGGATGGTGCCGATAGGATATAGGCGATAGAGATTGTCGCGGTAGATGTTGATGCGATCAACATAGTTTGCATCGATTGGTCGGTAGATGGGTGTGGAGTCGTCATCGTCCCCGTCCTCGTCTGTGGCATAGTCCATGTCGACGTGAGAGGAAGATGTGTATCCGCCATATCCACCATCGTCAGAGAGACCTACTGTCTTCCTGGAGATATTGCCGACGGTGACATCGTTGACGATGCATGTATATCTCTTTGGCCGCGTGAAAGTGATGCCGCTGATCGTGACAGTCTCATAGACGATATCGCGGATGGTCATGTGGATAGTGTAGTCATGCCCCGAGCATGCATACTTCTGGCAGACACGGTCGCCGATGCTGCCGTCCCCGTCGACGAGGAGAAGGCCGGTAGTGCCACAGCATCCATTAGTTCTGGTTATCTCAATCATTCATGATACCTCCTCGGCCGCCTCATCGAATTTTTTGAATCGACTGGTCGTAACCAAAAAATCAACGAGACGTCAGGATCATGCCAACAATCTCAGTAATCGCCGGTAACGGCACACATCGTAGATACCTCACAGATGTAGATGTCGCCACCCTCACGGTCGCGTCGGGATCGACGATATACTCGGAGAAAGCAGCATTCAAGGATTACTACCTTCGTCAGATCGCCCACGGCGCTGTAACTTATGATGAAGACGTGGATGTCATCATCTTCTATCGCATCATCGCTCGCGATGCTCGGGCAGCCGATGGTAGCGCCCTCCGCGTTGCTCACGTAACAACAGTGATGAGGACTGACTAGGTCTTTTTTGACAGCCCCACCGACGACCAAAAGAAACATGTACGTTAATGAGTCAACCATCGTCGTCATCTCCGATGGTCGCGGCATGCCACTTCGTCATTGCACACTTTCCGACAGGCCGACTTGTAAGATTACGTCGTACTCTATCATCTACCTGTCGGCTGATGAATTTGCCAGGTATGTTGCTAACGAGCTCGACACTGTCGTTGCCGATGAGGATGATGGAGGCATATCGAAGATTCTCGTTATCCGCCTGTCCGATGAGCTTGTGGATGGTCGGAAAAGGGCACATGCCACTTACATAGTACGTGAGTAGCTTTTTTTTGACGACGGTGATGATGACAAAAAAACATGTACATCAACGAATCAGCCATTGCCGTAATAGTTGCCAGGGATATACCACTCCGTCACCTCACTCTTGAGGATAGGCCCACATTCAACGTGAAGACCGTCTCTAGTATCCTCTTGACGGTGGACGAGATGACGAAATATCTCACGGGCCCAAGACTGTCTAAGAGCGATGTAGTCTATGACCCGAATATTAAGAATATCCTCGTCTACCGCCTCTTTGAGATGAGCGATGATGGAAAGAGAGTGGCCCATGCAACATTGTTAACAAGTGGCTGAGTAGCTTTTTTTTGAATCCGGCGGCGGTAACAAAAAAAACACATGTACATCAAAGAATCAGCAATATCTGTCATAACCGGCAGTGACATCCCACTTCGTCACACAACAACGAATGACTACAATAGATACATTACCAAGACTCACACGTATCTTCCCCTGAGCGCCGATGAGCTAAAAGACGTCTACATGGATTTCGTCGTGGCAGGCGGCAATGTTGATTATGACCCGAACGTTAAGGACATCATGATCACATTCCTCAATGATGATGAGGAGAATGGAAAGAGGACAGCACATGTCACATTGTATTGTTTACGAGGAGAAAGAAAGGTCTCCCCTGACGGTGAGGATGTGGATTAACAAGTGACTAGATTGCCGTCGTCGTTTTTTGATGCCGCAGCCGAGAACAAAAAAAACATGTACATCAACGAGGCAGTCATCGCAGTCATCAGCGCCAAGGATATACCAATCCGCCCATATATCCCTGAGGACAGGCCGACGTTCAACATCAAGTCATACTCGCGCATCACACTACCAGCCGATGAGTTTAGGGAATTCTACGTGGATCATATCTCTTACAGCAACAGCATAGCGTACGACCTGAACGTCAAGGAGATCATGAAGATATCTCTCTACGAGTTGGGCGAGGACGGAAAGAGAGTGGCACATGTCACGTTGATAGCCGATCATGATTATAGGATGAATGAAGAGGCAACAAGCGCCGAGAGACAATGATGCATTATCGATTTTTTTGAATGCGCCCGTGGAGAGAAAAAACAACATGATCGCCCCAGTCACACACGATACCGTCATCAAGATCATCGACGTTGAGGGTCACCCACTCAGATACTACACCGATGCCGACCATGATGCATATGCCATCAGAGCCACATATGCCGAGAAGAAGGACGAGGTGGCCTTCAAGAAGTACTTCGAGGATGTCGTCGCGAGTAGTGATGGTATCGTCTATGACGCGACGATTACCGAGATTCATCGTCATGACGTGTTAGGCATGAAAGAACTAGGCAAGCCAATCATTCGTCGCGCCATCATCTACAAGAAATGAGTTGTCGGCATGTATGTCCCATCTTTTTTGGCGAGAGGATATACATGAACATCACTTCCGAAGATATAGAGACATTCACCGCCGCCGCCGCTGCATCCGTCATCAAGAATGACCGCGAGCTTTACGACCCTTACTTCGTCGCCTTCGAGGATTACGCGGTAGAGAAGGGGTTGACCTATACACTCCTATCCGCAGCGCGATGCATAGGGGCCACCTCATCGTCGACGAATAGCGAGACGTCCTCGCGACCGGCACATGACAGCTACTTCATCACCACATCATCGAACGCACCAGAAGATGATGCGAGGAAGGTAGCGAACATCATCCTCGGCATTCGCAGCATTGCCAACATGCCCAAGAGGGTGACCATCCGTAAGGATGCGACGGGATGCACCATTCTCGTCAACGGCCGTGGCTGCTTCATGATCTCACCAGTCATGAAGTATCGCGGAGTGTCAGTCGATGAGATCATCGGAAAGGAGAAGGGGCGAGGACTATGGACCGGTAAGGAGGTCGCTTGTCAGAACATATTCGGCATCCTCTCATACCTGCTCTCGCAATCGTATGATCCATTGAGGAGCATTGACGAAGGAGTTGCGCGCGAGTATGTAGGGTTGCTGATGCGGCGACTAACTGGCGACAGTCGTGGCGGTGGCAATGATGATAGGGAGATACATAAGCCCATCTTTCGCGATGATGCTGGTGGCATCATCATCGGTGGTCGGGGAAAAAAGAAGAAGGATCGCGATGGCCATCGCGGCAATGACCAACGCGACCATCGTGGCGACCATCGTGGCGACCATCGTGGCAAGACATCAGTCGCCTCTATCATTTCCGCCTCGTCTGAGAACATCTACGTCGTCGGGAACAAGAAGGGTACCCTTCCCATCTACCTCTACGATGGCGACTTCGATGCCTTCCGCGAAAAGGTGGTCAAGGCCACAAGCGGTCGCGTAGCCGCCTACTCACTTCATGACTACGATGATTTCGCGCTGACTAAGTACACCATCCATGATGCAGATGATAGAGCTGCTTGCATCTTCTACAACACGTTAGGGCATCAGATGGTTCCCGTGACGAGGAAGGCAGGGAGGGACGCCCCAGGACTCGTCGCATCCGTGTATACACTTCGCGGCATCATCCTCGAGGTACAGATGCTGCACCTCATGTCACAGTTAGGCAAGGACATGTCGGCGATGATCAAGGGGCTCGTGAGGGATGCGGTGGATGTGTATGTGTCCTTATCCTCTGCCTCATCTATCATCGGCTACGTCGGTGCTGCAGTGAACTGGAATGTCCTCAGGAGGGAAGCTGGCGGTTTCTTTGGCGTCTTCTACCCGACAGAGAACGGGATGTTCGCTGAGAGGGATGGTAGAGGCAACCAAAAAAGAGGCGGCGACGAAAGCGACGACGAAGATACAGGCCCAGAGACATTCATGGCCTACCTCACGCACATCTACAAGAACTAGGGCCATGCGTCATGGACAGGGTTATGCAACCAATCTTAGCAGCCACATTCTCTCGGTTGCATCTTCTCTCTTGCGCATCCTCTCAACAACACCCACCGCGGCCCAGAAATCGTCGATGAGCATCCTCTCATCAGATGTGTTGATGAATGGCGGCGAATACCCACGACCGCGAAGTTGCATGCCCAGCGTCTCAAACTCATGGTCATGAAGTGGATCGGTGACGGCGAGGATGGTGACTGATGAATGGCGACTGAGGGAGGATATGTCTCCATCGCCATCATCGTGGCACTCGATCGAGTACTTGATCAGCCTATCTCCGTGCTTCATGAGGTATGCCCGCGATGATGATGCGGCAGCGTGTGATGAAAAGAGGCAGCCCATAGTGTATGCCTCGGCAGGTCGGAGATGATCAAAAAAGCGCGACGAGGCCTCCCTGTCGGTCGATGGGGGTCTCCATGTCTGTCGGCGATTTCATCCCATCATGTCATCGATCATCTCCACCTGTCTCACGACAGTATTTGGTGTCTCCGCCCATCCTTTCCCAAGCAGGTATGATGAGAAGATGATGACTCTCTCAGACGCTCCCCTATCATCCTTGATGTAGTGACTAAGTAGGTCATATGTCTTCACGTCGGTGAAGATCATTGGCGCTCCGTCATCCTTGCCCCAGTCGATGACTCTCTTTATCGCCTCTTCTGCTTCGAGTAGACTTGAGTAACACACAGGATTTGCATCGATGATTACCTCGTCGACGGAAGCGCCGTTAACGAATGTTGCGCGGATACACTCGTAACCCTCGATGAATAGCGACACGTACTTGTTCATGGTCATGGACATCGTCGTTGCGGTGCATCAAAAAAGATCGCTATGTCTACATCATGAACATATTGCGGATCATCTCTACCTGTGCGTCAGGATCGCTTGGATTGGACAGGCCGGTATATGTAGTGATGGACGAGAGGATGATTACATTATCCACCTCACTATCATCGAGGTTACCGCAGATGAGATGATATGTCCTCATATCCTTGAAGACCATGTAGCCGCCGTAGTTCGCCACTTTATCTATCCCAGCATTCATGTCGCGGTAGCAGGAGTCAGTCAATGGTTTGATGTTTATCTTCTCGTTGGTAACGTCATCGCCGTCGATGTATGTAACATAGAGGTAGCGATCGTCGACGCGACTGAATAATGACACGTACTTGTTCATGAGTATTTTTTGGTAGTCATGAGGCAGTTCAAAAAAACATGGAGAAAGTGGTATGTCTACAATCTGTCGATGATGTCGGCGACCATCCTTGCGACGTCGTCGGCGCCTAACATGTCATCGGCATTCTCATACCCCATCAATGCGGCGAGCTTTGATGCAATGACGACGTGCACTTTCAGTTCGTTGGGAATGAGCGAAGCGACCTTCTCGTAGACAATCGCGTCGTAGATGGCGATGATGAAGATGCCGTCTTCGTGGCCATCGCTCCTTCTCTCACGAACATGTTTCATGCATTCTGTCACGTCTGTGGCAATCAACGCCGCCTGGTATGATAGGCTGCCGTTACGAAGATAGGCGATAGCGTACCTACTACTTAGGTCAGGGTGGATAGAAATGATGGTCATGTTCCCTTGTGTCATTTCGTCGTTGGTAGTGCTCATGGTGATTTTTTCCTCACTGCCTCCCTCGTCAAAAAATGACGGCCATCATCGTCTGTCATCATCCCATGAAAGCCATCATCGACGCACCGCTCACTGGACTCATAACGACCATCAACATTCCGAGTCGTCAGGAAGGCGTCCGTTCTGTACACGTTTACGATGTGTCACACCTCTTTGACCTAATCGATGATCGGGAACGCATATCTCATGCCTACACTACCCACTTAGACCATGAGATTCTCACCGTCTTCATCCACGACAAGGATACCAGAATGACCATCGACGATATCGATAGAACCAAGAAGGTCGACCGCTTCATCGTACAGATGTATAACGACAATACCATTGTACTTGACCTATACAATCGCGATGGTCACATCGACACATACTACTTCGACAGTAATAGTGGCATGATCATTGAGTATGACGGCAGCGGCCGCGTGAAGATCATATACAACGGGTAAGTCCCTTTTTTTTGAATCATCCCGAGGGATACAAAAAACACTATGATCGCCCCAAGCACCCCATCATCATCAGACGCATCTACACCTATCGTCCTCAGCGGCGTCTCCGTGAACATTCCAGGCACACAAGAAGGCATCGACTATGTCTACCTCATCGACGTATCTCATCTCTTCAACCTCGTAGACCTCAATGCCGGCGCTAACCCTGGATGGACAGTCCACAAGGAAACATCATTCACTAACGCTAAAGATTTCATCGTCCTCGTTCACTCAACTGACGTCGATGTAAAGATCGATGGCACAAGAGAGGCAGTCAAGGCTACGAAGTACAACTACGAGATGTCTAGTGGTCGTTTGCGTCTCAACATTCGTGTCAATGACCAATGCTATTACGTAACCATCAAGACACACGGCATCTCCGTCGATGCGGAAGATGGCAAGTCTATCCCAACCATCTCCTACAATGTCTAGGCGATCGTCTCTTTTTTGCCGCCCATCGACCATCATCACGAAAATTGATGCTCACGCAGCCGACAAAAAAATGCTCGCTATCACCTCACCATTCGGCCTCTTAGTTACCTCCAACGTCCCACGTGACCTTGCTATGATGAATGCTCATCGCCTTAACGCGTACTACTCATCATACCCATACTACTCTCTCCGCGATGTCGCCAAGACGTTCAAGGTGGCCGACAACGTGGCCATCAATATCTTCGACATGGACGAGATGCCGATCATCAACGGCCATTACTTTGTCTCTGCGCGCGGACTTGTTAAGCTTCTCATGTTCTTCGGCGAAGATCCCGTAGGCACCTATATGGCACATGTGAAGAGCACTATCGAAGGCCATCCTGTCTCTATCGACAGTCTGAAGACATGCATTGTCCGTGACCGCAAGAAGATGCCGACCATGTGTCGTGCAACATCGTGGCCAATCATAATCATCGGCTCGTCCGACAGGATAACCTTACCGACCGACAGGGAGACCTCGCCGTCCGACAGGATAACTCCGATGACGGGAGTCTTCCCTGCCACCCTCCCACTGCCTAAGGCGTTCCTCGACAAGACGACCGTCAAAGGATGGAAGCAGTTGACCAGTGGTTGCACACAGACACATCTACCATCTCGTATGCTTGGCATCTCTCGCGACAGTCCTAACGTGAAGAAGAAGAGAGACGGGAGGGTTATCACCATCAACAAGAAGTATCGACCACTCCTGGCCGAGAGGGAGATCGACGAAGACGTATTCGTTGAGGCGATCATGCGTGAATACCCAACGACCCTCGTCACCTACGTCTACGGCGATGACGTGATCCCCGCAAATGTGAAGGTGACCATGAATACTCCGAGTGATGGTAAGGATGGGAAGTGTCAGAAGGGCTACATCATCGAGTACAACAGCGGCGACCTATCGACCTTCGTAGGCGATGACCCAAGCACCATCATCGACGTTGCGAGAGCATGCCCGATCGTCGATGTAGGGAGGTGTAAGGATAGCATAAAGAGCGGCTGGACATTCGATGAGTTATGCATGATGTATGGCGTGTAGGAATCATCCCATCATCTCATCTTTTTTTTGCCGTGGCCATCGCCGTGGACATCAATCGATCATCGCCGTTGTCAACGAGTGTGCCCACCCGTTGTCGTCGCGGTGGCTATCAACCGATCGTCGCGGTGGCTATCAACCGATCGTCGCGGTATCCATCGCGCCAACAAAAAAAGATGAGGGATGAGGGATGATGACTGAGGAATGACCGCGCATCATCGCCTAGTAGTATCTGTCATCATACCCACCATTCACACTTCCTCTCCTACCATAGATGGCATCAACGTTGTAGCGGCTTACATCTCTGCCGCCGCCGAGGATGGCATCCCTCTCCCTTTCGTCCATTGCTCCATACATACTACCGCCATCCATATCTGCCGCTGTGACCTCGTAGGAGCCATGTGTTACCTTCCTGTCAATCGCGTTGTTGTTAACGATGATCGGTATGAGGACTACAAGGAACGTGTAGACGATGAACTTGGTCAATGATCGATCATCATCCTCGTCTGCATACATCTCGTGGAGGAACACGATGATTAACGTGATCATCACGGCCAACATCAGTGGATTCATGAAGATCCACCCCACTGGCCCATTCGATAGCCACTCGCTAAAGTTTTCAACACCGTCAAGCACACTGAACATTTATGATCAGTCTATGATAAACTGCCACAATATAATGTCGGCACTCTTTCAATCATTCCTCGATACCAACCCGACTGAGGATATATCACTCGTCGGCTACTTCCCCAACAATGACTACGAGGCGATGAACATGGACAACTACCGCCGCGCGTCACTCATGGACAAAGGCCCTGAGGAGATATTCATGCCCTCTGATGATCTTGGCCGCGATGCGAGAGCATACATGTCGAGGGAGGCGCTTCGTCTACGCTACGAGCCACGTGAAGAAGTTCGCCGCGGAGAGATCGACCTCAATGACTACGACCATGACTTTCGTCCCGGCGAGGACCGAAACGTGATTCTCATGGAGGCTCGCGCGGACATGAAAAAAAGACTGATCGGGACTGAGTACTTCAAACGCGACAGTGCTCATCAGGTCCCTGTCGGAAGGACGGCACCGAACGTCGAGAACGAGATGGCGTATGCATCGATGGTCGGCGCCACGAGGCTTCGTCAGGACTTCTACATGGAGCGCGAAGATATCGTCCCGGGCAAGAACATTCTTCACGGCATCTCTAAGGCACGACTTGGCTACAACCCAAAGGCTTGCCTCGCCGCCGACAAGGCGATGAAGGGATATGCGCGCGAACTCGAGGCGACGACACGTTCACAGTTTCGTAAGAAAGTGAAAGTGCTCGACAAGCTCTTTGGCGGCTTCAACGGCGCTGTCTTCGATGAATCACTCGAGGGTGCTCTTAGGCAAGGCGGAAAGAAGGCCGCAAAGGTCGCACGCGGGATGGATAAAGGCGAGGCAACCTTTAACGATGTCACCACTGATGATCTGCGTAAGACATTCTCTCACCTTCGCCAGAAGGCCAACAATCTTCGGGCGACTAAGATGTCTGAGGACACGTTTGGTGAGGCAACGGCGATCGTAACAAGTGCACGTAGAGCATCAGCCAAGGATCGCGGCGCTGATCGTCGCTTCGCATCCGAGAGCGCCTTTGAGGATGCGTCTGAATCGCTCGTCAAGAAGGTTCACGCGGGGATGGATCGTTTGGATTACTTCAAGAGACACGTCGCCGAAGGAGCAGACTTCGAGGAAGAGATGGAAGGTGGCATACGAGCCGCCGCGAGGGAATCGCGTAAGCTCTCATCTTTCTATCACACCGCCCACGCATCTGAGATTGCCTTTGAGGATGACGGGCAGGAGACAATCCTCCGCGGTCAGAGAAAGAGCGTTGACAAGGATGGTCACAAGAAGACACTTCTTGAAGACGACGAGATGGGCTCTGAGGATGAGGGCCATGTACAGAAGAGGGCTCATCGCTTTGATCTCGCCGCAACCCGTCGAACATCCATTGATGACACTTTCAACGATGCGACTGAGGATATGGCACGTCGTGGCCCTCGCGCCGACAAACGCAGGAACGATGAGTTCGTGAAGTACGCGGTGGAGAAGGTGGACTCAATCGAGAACATCAACGAACATCGCGGGCGCATCGCCAATCTCTCGAGTAGACAGAGATATGATGGCGGCGATGAAGAGGGTGGCATGTCACGAGGATAACCTCGACGACCGACAGGGAGATGCCTCTTTTTTGCTTGGCACTCGGTGACAAAAAAATAGATGATTGCCTAACGATGTTGAACGATGATTGTTCTATCCGTATACTTCTTGGTCAATTCTTTCTCGTCTGCATCATCTTGTTCCTTGATCACATTGATCTTCTCGACGGAGTAGATAGACTCAACACGTGAACGACAATCATCGTAGTGCTTGATACGAGTGATAACGAATGGCTTGGTGATGAGTTCGACAAAGCCGTCATCATATACGTCTGCAACACGATATCCTTTGGTGAGCTCAAGAGTGTGTTCATTGTCGCCTACGTAGAGACTCTTGGAGTCTTGAAGCATCTCGTTGATATGATCAGTAGGGGTTATACTGACCTTGACGCCGATGGATGGAACGAGATACTTCTTGAGGAACTCATTGACCCCTTTAGCGATCATGTCGTTTGTTGTCTCATCAACAGCAGCGAGGACAAGGCCACCCACCCTTCCGTCGGAAGGTTGAGAGATAGTGATCGGTGCCATCACATCACCTGGGTTGATGACGACCTTGCCATTCTCGGCGGTGAATATCTCTGTGAGGTTGACGTATGGAGTGCCGTCAACGAAGACGCATCTCTTCATAGTACGCTGGCCGCTGATCATATCGACAACCTTACGGACAAAGCCGATGATCTCGATACGAGCGATGGTAACGATTATGCTGTCAGAGCATGTAGCCTTTTCATCCTTCTCTACGAAGATCTCCTTGTTGATGAAGAGTTTGGCAGTGACTGGGCCGTCTTGGATATCTACGGTCATGTCATCAAGGTTGATGGCATTGGTGACGAATGGGGTGATAGTTACAGTTGGGATGCGTGTGGACATGTTGATTTTTTGGTCAAGGCTACGAGGATTCAAAAAAAATCCATGGGCGTAGGTGGTAGCCGCCATCATCTTAGTCGCGGGTGCGGGCGGTGTAGTCGTTTGTATATGTCTTTGCGACGTCTGCGGCGATCTTATCTGACGGAACCTTGACGATATTGACGCGGTCGATTGAGTACACGTGATAGACTGTAGGTGCCACCTTTGTGTCCTTGTAGCGGACGATGTGATTGATGACGTAGTTCTTCGTGAATATCTCAATGAAGTACCCCTTCGTGGTATCGGCGACTCTGTAGCCAACATCAAGAGTCAACGTCTCGTGGGTATCTACGTTGATAGCCGGCTTATCGATGATCTCCTTGATAGCTGGGTTATCTTCGAGGGCAAGGGATATTGTTGCTCCCTTTTTTCCGCGGGGGTCGCTGCGATAGTATGCGATCCTTAATCTGTCGATGGTGTGGTTGATGTAATGCTCCACATCGGCATCGAGTACTGATAGAACAAGTCCATTGCGGATAATGAGAGGATGAGTGACCTTCTTTGGCATGATGATAACGGTGCCACCGGATGCGGAATGATCGGCTGTCTCGTCGATATATGGTTGGCCATTGACGAATGTGATATCAAGATCGCCATAGCGATATCTGGTGATTTCTATGTCCTTGACGGTAACGAAGACGCGATCGCCGTCGATGGTTATCTCCTTGTCTAGGAAGACGGTGGATGTAATGTTGTCATCGTTAACGACGATGGTCATATCATCGAGGTTAATGGCCGATACTTTGGTAGGAGTGACAGGAGAGACAGGGGAGATAGGGGATGTATGTGTCATCTTTTTTTTCATCACCTTCATTGTCGTCAAAAAAATCTACATGGGATGGGTGGCTATTTTTTGATGCCCATCGCCATCGATAAAAGATGATGACAACCCTCCCACCAGAGATGATAGCCCTCATCTACTCGTTCGCGCCATACACGAATCGGACGGCGACTAACTCCCGCCTCATCATTCCGGGGTATGTCTTCATGCCTCCAAAGAGGATCGCGTGGCCGTTAACACAGCGCGAGTTCGATCGCCCTTTCGTTGAAGCATGCAATGACGTGACTCTCAAAGCAGGCCATAGGGTATACACGATATCATGTGCTAACCGGGTTCGTATGTACATGCCATACTGGCCTATGAATATCCGTGTGCTTTCTGGCAATCCACGAGTGTACAGCGGCGCGGATATTCCTTCGGTCTTCATCAGCAAAAAAAGGATGGTCATCAGCGCTCGTGAGGCTATGATAATATCTATCCGCGATTGGGCACCTATCATCTTCGGTGCCTTCTGTCCATGCCTTGATAAAGAGCCGCATGTGACTACGCACGATGTGAATACGGCAAGTAGGCATGAGAAGGTGTACAGTGCGCCCATCTATGTGACAGAGGGTAATGCTGACGTGAAGATGTCCATCGCCGATACATTCCGTCTGTTTGGTATGATCATACTTGTCACCCCGCTTGTCGCAACGAGCATCGCGTTGACGGCTACAAATCCATCGCCTGAGAAGTACTTCATCACTGCCGTTCTCGGTGCCATCATCCTCGCGATTACCGCTCTATCATTCGTCTCCTTCTTCATCCCGAGGCATTAGAGTCATCGCGTTCCGCGGCGTCAAGGATTGATGCGGGAACTCTTGTCATACCTCCCAACTCATACCATGGAACAAACGAGCCGTCGTTGTTGACGAGGATCAATGAGCCGACTGGGAACAATGCGTTGATTGCTCCTGTAAGCCGACGGACAAGGCCCGCTGTCTCTGTTTCCTCTGTGTACACCTCGTGGCGAACCATGTGAAAGAAGCCATACCTTGATGCTGTCCCGCCATGAGATGGTGGTAACATCTGACGAACACCGCCGACGATTGGGTGATCATCGGTTGATCGCCTGAAGGTTGTCGGTTGTGCAGATAGGATTGGTAGAAACAGATCGAGAAGTTCATCATGCTCTGGTGGCTGGTCAATGACGATGGATGTGATGCGGTGCATCTTATCGACCATAGGAAGGTCATGGGCGGCCTCCATCTCAGCATCGGTGATCTTCTCTGATGTAACCGTAACTGTGGCGCCGAGGGCGGTGAATGTTGTCTTGATGTCACTCATGATCTATGCCGATGGTCGCTCACCTGCCTCAAAAAATACATGACGCATATCATCATGGTAGTCGCGGCGACCGCTCTCTAGACTGTTACTATGCCCATCGCCCCTCTCGGCATATTTTTTGCTGATCGTGGTGTGACAACCATAGATGAAGGATGAAGTAGAGATGGCGATGGCCACAGCGAGGATCGCCGCGGAGGTCATGAAGAAGATGAAGCATGCGTCATCACCTCCCTCATCCCCTACAGCAGATGTATATTGACCATTATCTTCAACGCGCCATGAGATGCCGCGTGGTGGGTAGATGACCAACCCGTCGACTGATGTTGGTGGGCATGATTCATGCGCGTAGCACTCGCGTGTCAGTTGGTAGCTCCCAAGGGTCGACTGGCTCCCAAGGGTCGACTGGCTCCCAAGGGTCGACTGGCTCCCAAGGGTCGACTGGCTCCCAAGGGTCGACTGGCTCCCAAGGGTCGACTGGCTCCCAAGGGTCGACTGGCTCCCAATCGTCGAGAACGATGTGTTCGTCGTCGCGCGAGCCTCGTATGTCCAGGAGGTTAGGATGAATGGGTACAGCTCGTACGTAACATATTCCTTCGAGTAAACAGAGCAGCCGCCGCCCTTTCCTGGCTTCTTCTTCGAGCAGACCTCACGGTAGAAGCAACTCGTATACATACTGGTCACGTTAACCGCGACCTCCATGTTCTTCCATCGAGTGCCTAGAAGATTGCAGCCGGCATCGCTGTTATCATTGCCGCCGACGTATGCCCAACGGTAGCGCACATACCTCACATCGGAGACATCGACGATGTGCATGGTCACAGTGTCCGTCCCTGTGAACGTTCGGTATGACACGAGGGAAATGGCGATGATAGACGTGATTGTCGCGAGGATGAGGATGAAGGTGGTGGCGATGAATGGCAGCCAGTGCTTATTGTACGCCGCGATGAGACAGTATGCTTTCCACAGATCCTTTGGCGGTGATAGACATAGACAAGGGATGTCGGGTACCTTCTCACGGTCATCGTAGAAGATATGGCGACCACAAAGGTTAGTGAAGAGCGTGCATTCATCATCATCGTCGCCGTTATCATCACGCGGCTGTTGTGGTGGTAATGATGGTTGTATATCTCTGTCAGTCTGCGGTGTTCTTCGGCGATATCCAGTTGTCCTGTCGGCCTGAAAGGTCATCATCTTTTTTACTGCGATGGTACAGGCATCATTTTTTGGCGACGGTGATTATACATGATCATCTTCCTTATCGCCCTTGTCGTTATCACGATCCTTTCGGCATTGCAGCATCTACTACCAATCTCCTCGAACGGCCATGGACACATTCACGGCTCTCGCGATGAAGACATATCAACCGCCATATCTCTCCTGCATCCGCCGCGCGTCATCCACGATGTGCCATTCGTGACATGCGTTCCAACTGTCGACCATGCTCTCGTTAACCGCCACCATGGACAAAGGAAGCTCCTTGTAGCCGAGATCGAGCTGCTCACTCACGCATGTCTTCGTGGTGGCTGTATGTACTTCGTGTATGCCGGAAGTGCACCTGGCATCCACATCGGACAACTGATAACCCTCTTCCCATCCGTTACGTTTATCCTCGTCGACCCTAACGAGTTCAACATCTCCGTCGACGGCGAGATGATCAACTACCCTCGCTCAGAGGCCTCCCTATCGGTCGGTGAATGTGTCATCTATCTCTCATCGTCGAGTCATGAGTCGTACCCACTCTCGCGGCCAAAAAAGGTGCGAGGCATTGATGGTCACCTGTACGATCGCGGCCACGTTCCGCGCATCGATGATTACGTGAAGGCCATCCATGACAACGAGAAGAACTGCCGTGTCTTCATCATCGAGGAAATGATGACAAGGACACTGGCGCGACACCTTCGCGATCTTTCCTCCATACCTGTCGACGGGTCTGTCGACGATGGGCGATCCGATATCCTCTTCATGTCTGACATTCGCACCAACTCTGGCGACGAAGAAGATGATCGCCCAACTGATGGCGACCTACTCTGGAACATGGCCCAGATGTTCGTCTGGGTAGCCGAGATGCGGCCGCTGTACTACTCACATAAGCATCGCCCGATCCTATTCGATCCAGTCATCGAGGATTACATGATTCCTGACGTGACGGCTGCGAAGGAGTTTGGGTTGGATCTGCTTCATGATCGTCATACCTTCCTCGGCGGCGACGTGTTCCTTCAGGCATGGACTAGTAAGCACTCACCCGAGACACGAATGGTCGGCATGCGCGGCTCACTCGACGTTCGCGGCGGCTCACTCGACGTTCACGGCGGCTCACTCGACGTTCGCGGCGGCTCACTCGACGTTCACGGCGGCTCATCGGAGAACATATGCAACTACCTCCCTATCCCAGAAGGGTACAAACCGAAGGACGATGATGGGGGACGCTACATCACCATCCCGGGGACGACAGTCTCATACCCGATCGCCACCACCGACCTCATCGCCTATGATCAGAAGATGCTCTACCACAATCGCATCAATCGTGGCACTCTTCACTATCGCACTCTTGCGAAGAAGATGAATGGCATCGACGATTGCTACGATTGCGCCCGCGAGAGTGCTGTCTGGGATGAGTACTATCGAGAAGTGGGCATCACACCGACAGAGTGGATGATCGCCGAGACGATGATCTCTGTATCACGCAGTCTTGTCCGCGAGCCTCGAGGTGACATGAGGAATGACATCGCTCGCCTTCACAAGAAGCTACACAAGACTAGTAACTCATTGCACGTTCACACGCGGGCTGTCGATCTATTGTCGAGGCATGAGAGCAAAAAAGAGACGATAAGCGATGACCGACAGGGAGGAAGTGGTGGGGATATGTCGCCTACATCAGCCACACTTGATGTAGATCATACATACTATCACCCCGCCAATCAATAGACCCATCATCGCCCACGCTGATAGGGCCAATCTTCTGGACCGCGTCGTCGTCGGGAGTGACATCGAGGATGTAGACCCCTTTCGTCCCTGGGGCATTGATGATGGCCATGGCTGAATCGTCGAGAAACGGACGGTCGAATGGATCGCGAGAGACTGTCAGTGGGACGGCGACACGACAGTCAAGGCCGTCAGAGATGGATGATATTGAGGGTTTCCTCCATTCATCGACCTTTAACGGGTCGTTGTTAACGTCGAAGACAAGGTACTCATTATCGACAAGGACGTCGACATCGACGTAGGTAGTAAGAAGGGTCTGGATGTTGACGAAATCATCGCCACTCTTCGCTCTGTCTCGATAGTACAGGCGGTAAATGCCACTGTCTGTGCTCTTTTTTTCCCAGGTCACGATGCGGCTCTTACCAAAGTTATGCACGACAATCGGGCGAGAGTTAATGATGACTGATAGGTTGTCGCGTAAGGGGATGGATTTCATCGTCGTATCTGTCGACATCGTTTTGTCGTCCTTCATGACCTCCCAAGTCACCCCATTCGATATCACCTGATCGCCCTTCGAGAATAGCTGCTTGTACCCATTGATCGATTGTTCGCCGTCGACGGCGACGATGTACTGATGTCCACATGATGATTGGGTGGCGACCCCGAGGTATGGCGCGTTGACGCTAGCATCCCATAGTCCTTTCCATGCAATTCCGGGCATTGATATGTATCTCTTAAAAAATGGTCGGGCTTGTTTAATAATAACATGCCGCATATCATCGTGACCCACCTCTCGAACTTCATGACCCTCATCCTATGCAACACTATGCGCAGGAAGGTCACTGAGACACTAAAGGTCGGCGATGCCTGCGATGCCTACCGTCATCATCTCATGAACTTCAGCAAGCAGCTAGAGGACATGAAGTTCTATGGAGACTACATTGACTACTTTGTCGGGTATTGCACGCAACAATCATACCACGCACTCTTCGATGTCATGCAGAAGGACATAGCCGGCGCTTTCTGTGGCCATGACGTTGCCGCTCAGTTTGGCGCATCGAGAATGCCCATCGTCGTTAAGGGCATCTTCTTGAAGACGTTCAGAGAGGCCGCCGATCGCCTCATCAAGACACCTAACGTCCTCGACATGGTCGCTAACGGCGCTCAGAACGCGAGGGATAGCTGTGCAAGGATCGTCAACATGGCTATCAGCGATGTGATGACTGACTACCTGTCAGGCGATGTTGCCGGCGATGGTAAGGACACGGCCGCCGCGGCACCTAAGGTATCATCGAAGACATACGAGGCGCTCAAGGAAAAGTATCGACGACTCACCTTCGCATACAACGACATTCAGCACAAGCTCGACAAGACCCTCGAGAAGTACGAAGAGAGCGCTACTCGTCTCAAAGAAGCCGGGCGACTGATACAAGGTTACAAGGTGCGATTGCGTGAGGTCGAGGAGGGCATGTCATCATTCAAGAGTCTCGAACGCCCTGTCGACGGTCGCTCGCGTTTATCAGAAGCAGAGAAGTCAGTGATCACCGACCTCTCCAAGAAGGCCACATCGAGAGACAGAGTGGAACACGTGTCACCGCCAGACGTCATCTCGATCATCCCTGAGGCCATCGAGCCTGATGACTCCATCTCGAACGCACCGACAAAGAAGGCAAAGAAATCAAAGGCGGCCGCTGATAGCGATGTGTCGATGACTACAGATGGATCAGAGACGACAACCGGCCGAAGAAAGAAGAAGAAAGAGCCGACAAAAAATAAGGCCACTGAGGATATCCTCAAGGAGGCAGCCAACTATGACAACGACACCTTTGTCGACTTCTTGGATCAGTAGACATTGCTTACCATCCCTTTTTTGCCCATGCGCCATTGAGGATGTCGATGATGAGTAGACGCCTATCGCCAAAGCTAGCGACCCTCAATCGACTATCGATGGTCAGGCCAGTGATGATGATGACGACAACTCTGTCTGTCTCCGCGACGGTCGATGTTGTCTCCGCGACTTTCTCTGCGTCATAGACGTCGCCGATCGCTTCGACATTGCCATACTCACCCCTCACTGTCTCTGTCTCGATGATCTCATGCATCGCGAGAATGTGATTGGCGACTCCATAACATCGCGACATGGCGTTGATGATGTCGATAGGTTGATTGCCTACGGTGACAACCCCGACGTTCAGGGCGATACCCTTCAGTGATCCAAGGACATTCTTGCAGAATGTGTCGAGGAATGATGATGCGTTCACCTCACGATTGGCTATGATACATGCGCGCGTGTATTCCTGAAGAAGGAGCCCCGAGTGATCAGCTGGCGACGTGACTATCGCGGCCTGACCGATCGTGTTCATCGCCTCAGGAAATGGTCGTCTCTTCATGATGGCCATGTAGACTCTTGTGGGAGTGTACTTGACAAGGCGCTCAAAGCCACGAGATGTATACGTGGCTATCTCCTCGTCGGTCACGTCGGTAACGTCGGGCACGTCGAGGGCATCGCCTGTATCCCTCCCGCGATCTCCATGCGCCCCCCTATCATCGTCAACATCAACATCTTCGCCCTTACATGACTTCAAACCAGCCGCGGCCAGCCCACGCATGATGAACGAGAATGGTTTGTCGATGAAGGCCACGAGGAACTTCGAGGCTCTCGTCATGGCCACATACCAGAGATTGGGGAGGATGTCGCGGCGAACATCAGGATTGAGTGCGAAGTAATACTCGCCAAGGTCGAGGCAGATGACGATTGGCCGCTCAAGGCCCTTCGACTGATGGTAAGAGATCATGAGAACGCCGTCGCTATCCTTCTCGCCGATGCCGTTGAAGCACACAGGGATCCCCGCTTTCGTCAATGCGTTGGCCAGGAGGATTGATGCGCGGCCATCGCCGTCGCGGCGAGTAGAATACATGAGGATCATCACATCGTTCGCGGGGACCTTGCTTATCATGTCGACGATTATCTCCATGCGCGACGATATGTGGTCGACGTATATGATCGGACGGATTGGTCGTGTAGATGTAGTGGCGGGAGTGATAGGTACCGCGAGAGTGTCTCCCTGTCGGTCGCGTGTGTCTCCCTGTCGACCCGAAGGGTTATCCTGTCGATCCGAAGGGTTATCTCCACTCGGCGTCTCTACAATCACCGATGCGTTGACCATCTTCGCGACGAGTTCAGGGACACGAAAGCTTACGGAGAGCTTCCTGTCGACGAAGGTTCGATCGAAGTAGATCGATGCATTACGGAGGTACTTATCGCTCGCGCCGTTGAACTGATAGATGGCCTGGCGAGGGTCGCCAAGAATAGTCACGGAGGCGCCTGTGATGTAGACGATCAATCGTGACAGCGTGAAATATTCTGGCGTTAGATCCTGTGCTTCGTCGATGATGACCCGGGCATAACGGTTAGGGCCGATGAGTCGACGAAGCGCATCGGGGTGAAGCATCTTTTTTGCACGGGCAACAATCTCACGACGAGGAAGTAGACGGCGACCTGATGGCGTGAGAGATGAAAGGGATGTCGGCGTGGCCATGTCATTCACGTCTCCCGTCGTCTCGTAGACAACCCCAGCGAGCATCTCGTTGACGCGCACGATGCCTATATCTGTCGTCGCCAGCGGCTCATCGAACGTCGTGTAGGCGAAGCTGTGGAACGTGTGAACATCAAATGGTGCCGGGGACATGGCCAGCCCGAGGGATGCTTCGTCGATAAGCGTCTTCATCTTCTCTTTCACTCGGACGATCGTCTCAGCGCGCAGGCGGTTGTTGTAACAAAGCAAGAGGGTGGTCGCGTGATCGCCGATGGTACCGAGGATGGTGCTCGTCTTACCACTTCCGGCGACAGCGATGACGCGGACGTTCTTGCCTTCATTGATGTCACGAACGATGATTTTTTGTTCCTTCGTTAGCGGCATATTGTTGGGGGTAATCGTCGGGCGTATGTATCAAAAAAAATAGATGATAGGAAGCTTCCTTACTCATCAGTGCCTGATTTTTTACCGCGAGATGATGCCTTCTTCTTCGAGGCGGTCTCTTCTTCGTCGTCCGATGAGGCCGCCGTCTTTTTCTTCGATGATGCCTTCTTCTTCGGAGTGGCCTCTTCTTCGTCATCGGACGATGCAACTGCCTTCTTCTTTGATGTCTTCTTCTTCGGAGTGGCCTCTTCCTCTTCATCATCAGAGGCGGCCGTCTTTTTCTTCGATGCTGCCTTCTTCTTCGGGACATCTTCTTCGTCGTCGGAAGCGGCCGTCTTTTTCTTCGATGCTGCCTTCTTCTTCGGAATATCCTCTTCTTCTTCCTCGGCGACCTTCTTCTTGGTCGTGCTGCCAAAGCCGCCTTCGCCACGGGAGGTACCTTTCGATACCTTACCGGGCTTCATGTCGATGAATGGGTTAGGATGAATGACCAGTTGGACATAGCATTCACCCTCGACGAGCTCCTTTGCCTTGTCGTGGCGTTTCTCAAGGAGGGCCTTGACTGGGCCTCTGTAGCCGTTATCGAAGATACCGACGCCATTTGCCAATCTCCATCCGTGTTTCGGAAGTGAGCTTCGCGCATGCAACTCAGCCCAGTAACCTGACGGAAGAGAGATGCTCATTCCGAGGTCGCAGACATAATAGTTTGGTCCCTTCTCGTACTCACGAGAAAATAGCGCAAGGTCATAGCCCACATCACCTTCCTTGGCTCTGTTAGGAGCAACGTGGCCTTCAGCGAGTTCGTAGATGACAACCTTGTTGGACATTTTTTTGCAGATAGCGTTGCTGCTTCAATTTTCTCTGGGTGTAAGAGGATATGAACAGCAACTACATAGGCGCCGCCATGACATTCGTGGCTGGCTTGGCATGGAATGACGCGATAAAGAGCACGATGGAAGAATACGTCAAAAGGCCCGATGAGGGGTTGCGCGGCAAATACGCGTACGCCGTCATCGTCACTATGTTGACCGTCATCATCATCTACGCTGTATCCCGCCTGTCCGCGACGTATAAGCCGAATGTGCCGCCGCGGGTGCTATCCCTTCAGACACTCGAGGAACTCAAAAAATTGAGGGAAGATGGTAGGGATAAAATAATACGGATAACCTCACCGGCAACAACAAACGTATAAACTATGTCAGTCTACCTACGACCATCTCCCCTCGTCAACAAGAGTGTATCATGTTGGCTCAACGTGATCATCCAGTCACTCGGTTCATGCCCAACATTCTGTCACGTCATCCGCGAGGGTATCTCTGACAACATTCGTAACCCTGTCTACATGGCATTCGGCGACTACATCCTCACCAACCTCCGCGGCTATGATACTCGCGAGTCCTCGACAGTGATCCTCAATGCGCTCAACAAGCTCACTCGTGAGACCGGCCGGAACGCCAAGCTAACTCAGCAGCAGCAATGCGCGCTTGAGTTCCTAGAGCTCATCATATCGTCCCTCAAGAGTGTCGATGCCTATCGCCTCTTCCGCTCTTACTACATTCGTGACACTAAGTGCACGATTTGTGGACATGTGTCTCGCGCGAGGGACGCCGTCTCACATGTGGACATCTTCAAGAGCAGCACAGTACCTAACTACCATGATGGCGCGGCCTTTAAGGATCAGCCAAAACTTCTCCTTGACTACCTTGGTCATCGCGAGATATTGTCGGCTTGGGAATGCCCCGAGTGCTACGAGGAAACACATGACGTCGAGAGCGTTGTCCGTTTGATCCATCCTGCGAAGGTCATCGTCTTTGTCTTCGACAAGGCTATGGATAACTCTGCGGTGATCCTTCCTGAGAGCTTGGCCATCCGTCAGCAAAAAAGAGACGATGGAGACTCGCAAGACATCATCAAGTACATACCAGTCGCCGTTATCCAACACTACGGCACTACCGACTCTGGCCACTACATCGCTAACTGCCTTCGTCGATCGCCAGAGGGGAAAATGAAATGGTACAGATGCAATGACGACGTGATTCACGAGGTTGCCTGCGATCCACTCGCTGGCGCCAACATGTTCATGGCATTTTACGCGATTGACGAATAAATCAAACATTCGTTTTTTGCGTCAGTGGATACATAAAGCAACACCATGGATGAAAAGACTATCCTTCTAGGCCTCGCCATCATTGCCATCGTCTACCTCGTGTGGAAGCAGCGCAAGGACAAGTTTATGGACGATGTCACTTGTAATGCATCAAAGGCAGTCGAGAACTTCACCCCCGTAACCCAGAAGAGGCAGCCTGCATCGGATGGGTGGGACACGTTCAATGACTACCAAGGCGACTATTACTCTGCCGATTTTGACAACATCGACGGCTCGGTCTTCACCGAGACAATTCGTGACGCAATCGATCCAAACCTCCAACTGCGTCAGAAGAACTTCAACCGCGAGATGAATGATGGTGACTACAACCTTGCTAACCCATCTATCGTCAACACCGCCAAGTACCAGGACAGAGAGAGTGTGGCTATCACTCACATCGGCTTGAACGCTCCAAGAAGACCACACATCGACACGAATCAGAAGCAGATCCAAGAGGTCAACATGGAGAGTGGATTTGCCGACGAAGACGCTGTCCTCCCAGCAACCATCCTCAACCCAAGAACTCTCTACCTATAGACAGCATGTTGAGAATGACATCCATCATCGCATCTTTTTTGCGATGATGCTCGCCGGCTGACTGCGGCGACGATGACAGCGAGGACCACGATGCTTGGTTCATGTTCACGGCGACGACTATAATACTCACTCGTTGACCATATCGACGATGCTCGGTTCATGCCCGCCCGTGACCAAAAAAATCATGCATGGATGACCACGTCGATAAATGCGCCATCGCCCCCAACATCTCCATCACCCCTACAGACCAACAACTTACCCCTGAATCCTCGCTGACGAATGATCGCCGCGTTGATGACCTTGTCCGTCGACGAATTCACGAAGTCAGAGATGACGCTGACGAAGGTGTGACGATGCCGGACGACGTAGTTATGGATGACCAACAAGCGGGCAAGGGATGGGCACTCTCGCGCAAGGGAGGCTAGATAGTCGGGGTATCTACGAAAACATGCGATAATGCGATTCCTGACATGCTCCTCACCATCAAAGATGTACGATAAGAGGGGCATCCCCTTCACTCCCTCTGCGACAAAGTATGAGACGGTACGGGCGACTTCTCCCTTATCCGCGAAGTAACACTCTGGGAATAGCCCATATGTCAGATGGCCCTTCGGCATCATCTTCCACTGCGCGACTCTCGTTGGGCGATGCACCTTCCGTTTGATCCTTAGTATACCCGGAGGATCATCCTTTCGGCTGAGGTAAGGGTTAAGCGGCTCAAAGAGCGTCGCGATGGTCACTGGGCATGAGCCATCATCGTTGTAGTATGCTGGGACACGATAGGGACCATCTATGATCTTGTAGTCCACTCCGTATAGTTCGAATCGCCTAGGTACGGCTATCGGGCGATCATGAAAAGGCCAGGTAATTATCGGTGCCACGTATGGAATGATCATTCTGTCCATTTTTTGATGGCCAACATGACTGTCAAAAAATATGTCGAGACTGGTGATTGTTCATGTTACTGACATTCGCCGCGATGCTATGGGATGTGTCGTCGTCAGATGCAAGGATGAGAATGAATACATGGACTTAACGCAGATCTCCAGCTATGTCGACAATCATGGCAACAGATACATAGTCGTCAAACGGAGAGAAGCGAGCGAGCACTACTTATGGTGTTACCGGCGGATGAGTCTGGATTATTTAGCTGAGTTGCCTGGTGATGTTGATGGTGTCGACGATAGCGATGATGACGAGAACGACGAGGATATATGATGGGACGGGAATGCCCGCGTGTGCATTTTTTTGACACCACCCATCGACCACAAAAAACATGACCAGAAAACCCAGATCACTTCGTGTTAACCCAGACAATCTCTACCGCGATGCTATGGGATGTATAGTCATAATCTCCGACGACAGAACCTGCAAGGATACCCTTTCGGGAATGCACATGTATTACATCGAGGGTTGCGGCGAGTATGAAGTGTATGAGAGAGGAAATAAGAGCCGGCTCTCACTCATAGGAACTGATCGAAGAAACTGGCGGCCATATACATTTGCTCTTCCTGGCGATCATGATGATGGGACTGATGATGAAGATGAAGACTATGCCACCGAGTATTATGACAGGTAGAGAGGACCCTGCCGATCATCGTATTTTTTGACGCATCCTCGCAGCAGCAAAAAAGTCATGGCCACACCGATCTGGGTTGTTCACATAGACAGCATCCGCCGCGATGCAATGGGCATCCTCGTGATCATTGATGATCATGACGATTGCGATAATCCCAGTGGCGATTATGCACTCGACATGCCGACGGACGTCATCTACCACCTAGACATCGGCATTGACGTAGACGACTACTACGTCGAGAATACCAACATCGTCGATTATGCCATCATGCGTACGTATGAAGAGGTAAGCGACGAAAGGCACATCATCAGGGAACTTAATATTATCGGCGATGAAGAGCGGTGATGCTATTTTTTGACGAGGATGGACGATAGCCAAAAAAGTCATGGCTGCATTGTCACAAGTAATAGACGAAGATCTTCTGCGTAGGGATGCTATGGGCATAATCGTGATTACTTCGCCGACCGACAGGAAGACATCAACGACAGACAGAGAGACATCGACGACAGACACCGATCCATACATGGTGTATCACACCAACGCCGCCCCGTTTGCTAACAGCTACTACATTGAGGAAACAGAAGTGACCAGCCAGACAATTATGTGTACATTTGAGGTCGGTATTGGACGTGTTAACGTACATCCCATACACATCCTAGGAGATGAATGGATATCACACCGCCTCTACTTGCACGGCTTTGGCCGTATATCATATGATGTCGACTAAGTGATTTTTTGACGCGAGAGTTATCCCCATCATCCCCTCATCTCTTCATGGAACGCTACGTCAACCATATATGCGCCGAGCACATTCACCGAGATGCCATGGGCATCATCGTCAAGGACACCTCTCCCGTTCTTCTGGACACCATAGACATTGACCCCGATGATGAGTTACGCGTCGTTGGCAGTGGTAGACAATTTGCGGCCTATTACATCGAGACGACGATGAATGTAACGAGCCAGTACATCATCGCAACTCTGAGACATGACATTGGCGGGACGATACTCCTTGTTCCATTCACACTTCCTGGCGACGATGAGGCAACCGAGAAGATGTACTACGACGGGTATGGGCCTGGTCACTGATTATTTTTGACAAGGCGGCATGACCAAAAAAATATGCCGCGCCATGTACACTGCATAAACTCGAAGACGCTTCATAGAGATGCAATGGGCATCATTGTTGAACACTCCGTGCATGATGAGTGTAATCTGCATGACTTATCAGAGGAAGACGAGTACTTTCTCTACAACCAACACCTCATCAAGAAGCACGCTATCACGAAGATAGATGATACCAGCCAATATGTTCTTGCATCGCAGGGGGCTGCCTATCGGTCTTGGAAGTTGCCGAGCGATGAGTGATGAGCAACCATTTTTTTGATCGACGCGAGCCACGTAAAAAAAACTACATGAGCAACGTGATCCTCGTACCAAACATCGACGCATTCCTTGACAGCCTACAGAGAGATGCCATGGGGATACCATGTGATGGGATGACAGACATCATCACCGGCTGCTCATATGTTACTCATGATGATCTAGGGTCCATCGCCGCGGCGACGTTCATAGTTCCTTCGGGTATCTGCGGCCTCTTAGAGGTATTGACGATAGACGACAGGCATGTATTCTCGGTTACCCATCTGCCAGGCGATGATGATGACATGTATGGACGCATTGATGTCAGACATGGCGTCGTAGTCAACGTTGGCTATGAATGTCCGTGAGTAACGTTTTTTTTTGATCGAACGCCCTAGACAAAAAAAAACATGCCGACGGCGATCAATCATAACGACTACGTTACCGATGCGTTCGGTATCTTCGTTGATAAACACGGCATTCCACTCGATCCTCGCGGAAACTATGATGATGGTGAACATTATCTTTCTGTGTACTACGCACCAGAAGTCGGGACAGACGTTTTCGTGATCCAATATGGCTTTCGCGAGATGCATGTTGTCGACTATCCTGAACTTGGATACGGTGATGGCCTGTCCTTCGACTTTCGGTCGGAAGGGTTCAACATGGTCATGAGTAACAGCTACTACTACTCGGTTGATCGGTGTTTCTGAGTTTTTTGACTCACTCATCCCATCCATCAATCATGTACTACCGCGACACACTGGGCATCCCAGTTAACGAGAATGGCACCGATCTTCTGCGCAACATCCACGCAGACATCATCACATGCCGACATACATCACAACTCGTAGTCTACAATCACACGACAACTCTTACGTATCATCTGCCTGGCGATGAAGGCATACCAGAGCAACTACTAAATCTGTCGTATGGTGGTCGTATATTCTATGGTACGTTTGATGACTTCACCGAGAAGATGGCCAATGGATGGGTGTAGAGTGCGGCAATATTTTTTGACATGCCCATGGACACCACAAAAAACATGATGATAGGCAACAGGGACATCTACTTGGATGCATTCGGGATGATCATCACCTCCGACGGGAGGGATGTGTATGCGCTCGCGATAGACTACAACATGAAGGACATCATCATCATCAACCATCCTCGCGAGTGCCCAAAGGGATATGTCAAGATCTGTCCGTCTTATAACTATCCCCGCGGCTATGACATCATCTTCATCTACGAAGGCAATGGAGTTGGGGTAGTTATCGATGCGACAAAGGAAGCGCCAGAGATGGTAGATATGCGTCACAGAGGATGAATATTTTTTGACGACGATGATGCACTAAAAAATGTGTGAACTTGTAGGCTCGGCGATCCCTAAAGGAGATGGCACCCATCGTCTAATCTTCCGCCGCGATTCTATGGGCATCCCAGTGGCCGTATGTTATGAAGAACCTTTCGACAGCTTTGACCTCAATAAGTTGTCGCAGGCAAGGCCAATGGGGAGCGCAGAAACATCGCAGTACATCCTCGTATGGTGGTCGGGAAGCACAATCGATATTCTCGGTGATGCCTCTGTGACCTCCTGGAATGAATGCTCCCCATAATTTTTTGATGAACCACTCACATTCGCACAAACAATGACCAGGACACCTAACGAGAATGACATCACCCGCGACGCGATGGGCATCCCGATCGTCGATGGATCACATGAAGATCTAACGACCCTAACTACATGGGACGAGTGGGATGCTTCATCGCAGCCTCTCTATCTACGACGGTGAGCTACATCATCACCTACGACTCATTCCGTTGCCGCGCGGAGCAGTTGCCTGGCGACGAGGATACGTTTGATGAAACCCTCTATCCACTCTATGAGATCGACGGAATGCAGGTGTATGGGGACTTCCATGAATACGTAACCTGCGAGTTTGACTGATTTTTTGACGAGGAATCGCCGACGAAAAAAGACATGAAGATCCCCGACGGTGGAAAGATACTCAGAGACGCTATGGGCATGATCATCGTCGACGTCAACGGCGAGGCGACTGACTATGAGACTGACGACTCCGACGCTATCGATGGTCATATCGTTATGGCAGTAACGTCAGAAAGTCAGTACATCTTCGTCATCTTTGGTGCATGTAAGACATACTACGATTCAGTAAAGTGTCTCTATAGCTGGAATATTCGTCAGATACATGGCGACGAAGCGAGACCGGCCCATGTGTGTGGTAGGTACAGCTGCGGCCATCTCATCCTCTTCTACGAGGACGTCCCTCTGGGTCGACAGGATAACCCTCTGGGCCGACAGGACAACCCTCTGGGTCGACAGGACAACCCTCTGGGTCGACAGAACATCTAATCAATGCCGCATCTTTTTTGTCGGCGGTAGAAGGATAACAACATGGGCTTCGACCTTATAACTACATTCCTCTTCGCGCTCATCCTCTTTGTCCTCTTCTACATGTACGACGCGAAGACGAGGGTGATCGATCAAAGGACGCCAGAGATAGTCGAGAAGTTCACTGGCGACTACGAGGATTATGTTCTCGCCGACATACACACCAACCCCGCATATGATGACCCACTCGCTCCCGAGGAATGCGATGAAATCGTAGAGGTGATGGACAGACGGCCTATCGGCAATCGCAGGAAGGGATGGAAGGGATCCTCGTCGTCCCTTCTCGCCGCTACGGGAAGACAGGATGCATCATGGAACACAGTCTTCGACGATTACTCGTTGACCGAATCAGAGGTCGACAAGCTGACAGGCGTCTCACTCGTCCGCGCTGGCAACGGCCACGGTAGGTATATCTCGCGACCTTCGCAGAGAAGCCTTGAAGAGCATGACAGTAAGGCATTGGAGTAGACAACAGCATCGCGCACTTTTTTGCGACGATGACGCGGTACATGATCATGGCGATGATGACGGCGATGCTCGATACATGCTCACGGCGATGACCATGATGATCACTTGATGCCCACGGCGATGCTCGATACATGCTCACGGCGATGACTATGATGATCACTTGATGCCCACGGCGATGCTCGATACATGCTCACGGCGATGACAATGACACTCACGGCGATTACCATGATGATCAGTCCATGCTCATGGCTATGTCCTCTTCATGCTCACAGCGATGACCACGGCGAAGAAATTGAACATCGCCACCCCATGCAAAAAAAGATCATGGCTACGACCACCCCCACATACTCACCAACCATCCTAACAGCCGACACCATCTACAACAGCATCGACCTCATGACAACACTCGAACGTGAAGAGAGAATGACAAAAGCGATCGCCCTCATCCACAAGGTTATGGACGACGTCAGGGCAATGTCGAAGGATGTCAGAAAGGCATGTCTCTCTAACCCTACTGTCCTCATTGACCTATACAACATCTCGCATGAGTTCCTGATCCTGTCCTCATATCTTACTGACGGATACACGACCGACATGGCCTACGCGAAGCTCATCATGAATGCCGCGAAGGGTTTAATGGCGGCCAGTGGTCGATAAATGTTGAGTACGCGTATGCATCTTTTTTGACGACGACGATGAAGACAAAAAACATGAGTCAACACATTCGCTCCGAAGCTATAAAGTTACAAACAGACGTGATGCCCATCATAGGCAATCGATGGTCGCGCATATGCCTTCGCGTCAATCTTCGGAGACCTCAAGGAGATGTACCGCCGATACCTGGCATCATCAGCCCGACGACGTCGACTGAGATCATCGAGGTTCCTCAGTTCGGTGATTATTTCCGATGGATGATCGATGAAAGGAAATGAGTGATCCTCTCTGTCGCCTTTTTTTGACGATGGCCATCACCACAAAAAAAAACATGAACAAGAACATCAACAAGCTCGCTCAGGTAGAGAGGTATGTTGCCGACCATCCAGAGATATTCAGAGACGCCACTGCATCTAAAGTCCCCGTGCCTCCGATCGTCCCCGTGACACCAAGTATCTCCGTGACTCCAAGTGTTGATGCAACGCCAACATCTCCGCCTTCATCCCCGCCTTCATCTACACCCATCGATCCAGCATACTTTGACTGGTGCTTCGGCCCTAGATCATGAGAGGCATCATCATCATCCTCGTTATTTTTTGACGGCGATGGCAATGATGAAAAAACATGAGTAGCAACCCTCAATCGCACCCACGCATCTTAGCATCAACCACACAGCTCACTCCAGAAAGACAGGCCGCCCTTCTCGCGGGGGCCCATGCGCTATCTAATGCAACCATTATCGGCATAGTGCCAAGACAGATGGGTAACTACCATCCCGTTCTCCACGGCCGTAACATCGAAGACAGTGGGGATATCCCTCGCAGATCATGAAGGAGGCAATCCTGACATCATCTTCGCGATGTATATCCCCTGCATGAACGCATCAGAGACATCCCTGATCTTCCAGCCTTCCATGCCGCCGATGATCTCTTGACACTCAGCCCTTTCGCGGATATTTTTTGCAGTGGGCAGGCATCCATACTTGCCCAACCAGTACAACTCGAAGTTCATCCTCGAGTGTTTCTTGCGGCAGTCATCGAGCGGCTTTCCCGTTATCCTCGAGACAGCCTCCATGCTGAGTATGCCGACCTCATTCTTGTGCATCGCGTGGACAAAGCGGACATCGTTGTTGGCATACCATAGGCCGATAGAGTACTGAGTGGCCGCGTTGGCTGATGATATGCGACCGCGATGACGTTGATGCTGTATCTCGATTGCCACGGTTACATCTCCGGAAATGATTGGCGCGAACTCTTCAAGGCCAGAGCGAATATACCGCGGCCATAGGTCAGGCGATGTATCTTCGAGGCGGTTGCCACGTAGGAAGTCAATGGTGCCGATGGAGATGATGTTAATCGTCCCGTTCTCCACGTGGAGATGAGCCCAGGATGTGCTGCGGATACCGCAATCCCATGAGAGTATCTCGGCGGCGCTCGCTGTAACCTTCGCGGCGCTCGTCGCAATTTTCGTTGCCTTCATCTATCTTTATCATTCCCACACGACAACCAAAAAAATTGAAGCAAATATCACCACACATAAATACATACAATGCCAGGCGGTATCAAACCATACAGAGGTGCTCTCCTTGAACAAATCATCAACACATACACTTGTCCAGACTACAAGGTTTACTGCGATGATGACAGCGCAATCGTCCGCGGTATCTCCGCCGATCATAGCGAGGTCAAGTCGCACACCCTTCCTAAGGGCACCATCGCACTCCTAGCTCTCGGTCAGATCATCCTCACCGTCTCCGTTTCTGGTTCCAACCGCGGTGATGAGAGAAGGATGCTTCGTATGGTCTACAAAGGTCGCATGTATCGATTAGGCATCATCGATACAAAGGGCGGCTACCTCATAAGCGCCATGAAGAAGGATGATGTGAAGGTCACGATCTCCCTCCGTCGATTGACGGATAATCGCATGATCGCCAATGTTCTCGGTAAGGAGTACAGACTCGTTCGCAAGGCCAATGCAGCATACAGAAGCGTCTTTGCAACTGTTGACGATAAAGTCATAGAGATAGAAGAGACGAATGAGGACCATAGTCGTGGCGACGACGAGAAACGCCCCCAAGAATTGTAGCCGCAACTGCCTGTTGCCCACATCTTTTTTGTGGCGATCATCGCGGCCAACCATAGAGAGCGACAATGAGGGTCATCATCGTGCCGCGCAGCGGCTAACCATCGTGGCGACAATCGCGCCACTTCGCAAAAAAGATCGAGAGGTCAGTGACATCACGCGCCGACTATTGGAACATCTGATTCATGAGAACGGCATCAGTCATTCCTTCTGGTTTGTCTGGATCATAGGCGTACTCGAATGATGAGTCAGTGGCGTTCACGTTCATCTTAGGTGCCAACCATGCTCTATAGGCGTCTGCGCCAGACAGGTTGAGTTGTGCTGTGTCGATGGATGAGCATTGTTCAGCCGACGGGATGTTGAATCCCTCCATTCTTGCCAATGAGTCTGTGAGCCATGCGGTGGCGCCTGGTTGATACATGTTCTCCTTAGCAGGGTACATCATCTTGTAGACGAGGACGATGACAAGGACGACAGCAAGGCCGAGAATCCAGATGGAGTATGCGGCAGCGAAGTCTCTGACTGATTGCATGATGTCAGCAGAGCCTGTGTAATAATTCTCGCTCATGGTGGGTTGTTTATGCGCAACCGCCGAAGAAAAGAAAAACCTAAATTGACGTGGTAACTAAAATCATTACCCCAACTATACGAAACATGGACAAGGACGCATACATCGTTTATCGCAACATCCACGAACTCATTAAGTACCGCGGCTATAATCCAGATCCAGTGAAGATCAACTCGGCCCTCGAGCTGGAACGTGAGTTTCAGAAGACCGACCCTATCGTCATCTCTGGTCACGATGGTGGCGCCATCTCTCGCAGCATCCGCGTCTTCCTCGTTTCATCCAAGGACGTGTTATCCAAGACAAAGCTACCATCCATCATCGCGGCCAACTCAGGGGTGGCAGATGACATCATCATCGTGTTCAACAAAAAGATGCAGGTGTCATACCACAATGCGATGCTCGCAGCCGAGAAGATAAGGACCGGCAGAAAGATATGGTACATGCAGTACGCGAACCTTGTGGCCATCATTCCCGAGCATTGCTACAACGGCGAAGCGAGGATTCTCACGGCTGATGAAAAAACAGAGGTATCGAAACTCAACCGCATCATCCCATCATGCTTCATGTACATCCGCGAGTATGACGTGCTTGCCCTATGGCTCGGCGCAGTTGCCGAGGATGTCATCGAGGTGAAGGGCGCGTCGGATACAGCGGGCGTCTCGTTGGCGTACAGGTATGTGATACCACAGGAAAGATACTCGACTAAGTAAACGTTTACCGACAGGATATCCCGTCGAACGAGTGAGATATCGTGCAAGCCCGAAGGGATATCCCATCGTTTTTTGCTGCATCCCCGTGAGCAAAAAAAGATGACGACGACTTGGTCCATTAATATTCCTCCCATTCATCGTCCAACAGTTTCTCTGTCTCTCTGTCTAGTGCATGGTGAACCTTCCACTCTTCCTTCATCGCCTTTATTGCCCGCACGTTCTTGAGGATCTCATTGACCACCCCTCTCGTCTCCGCGTTATCGATGACGTCGCGAATGGAGACTGCATCTGGCATGATCTCAACGATGGACTCCCAGAGGACGTCGTTCTTTTCGGTTATCTGATTGATGGTCGATAGGTGAGTCGCATAGTCACCACCGAGAGCATCGATGCGTGATTGAAGGATGGTGGTGTAGTCCTCGTCGTAGATGAAGTTCCTGATCTTGTCCATGTTTTTTGGATGGCGGTCGATGTGTATCAATTTTTTTGCGACGATGAATACCCGCGACGACGACTGCGATGGTCACACGATGACTACAAACGATGATGACCCTTGATGTCACCACGATGAACAGCCGCTTCGTGGCATAATAGTCGATGCGATGACCAAAAAAAGTTAGACACGATATCTGCCAATTGCTTCAGCGATATCAGTGTGTCCACTTCTCCTGGCAGCCGCGTATCCCCCTTCGATGTTCTCTGCCTGGACGACGCCAGTCTCTAGGAGGAAGGCTACCGTAGCCATGTGACCATAACGTGCAGCACCCTCGAGAGCAAGCCCGATGATCCTTGCATCCATGTAACCGATCGTGGCCCTGACGACCTCAATGTGGCCGAAGTTGGCGGCCGAGCAGAAGTCTTTAGGCATCGGGCTCGTATACGCTTCGAGTATCTTCACGCACTTCACACGACCATGAGACATCGCCCTAGTCATGGCGGCATTGATGTCAGCGTCGGTTATATGTGATGCGGGGAACACATCAAGGTATGCTGCAAGCGCCTCGTCGTTACCATAGCCGGCAATATGGGCGATGGACGATGATGGCGGGTAATTATCTGGCGTGTATGTTGTAGGGATACAACGGATAACCCCAGCGGACGTCGATGGGAGGATGCCATTCCACTCAAAGGCACTGAATGGAAGGCCGAGGTAGATGGCTGCTTGGAATGCGTCAGGAATGCGAAGAAGAGCCGTCTTCTCGGTGGCCCAATTCTCGCGGATGAAGGCTTCCTTATCCTCGATGAGTGTAGATAAGCCGTCAGCTTTGGTCTTGTAGTGAACGATGAGTTGATTGATAGCGACTTCCATGTTTTCTTTGGCTACGTATGTTTTTTGCCAACGAGGATTGCGTCAATTTTCGACAGACGATAGAGGGATATAGCAGATAATGTCGCAAGTTACTAAGAGATACATAGCCCCGACCAAGGCTGAGTATGTTACGAAGATGATAGAGAACATCCGTGAGGATCGACTACTCGGCGGCCGATGGATATACGGCGCATATAACCAAACCATCAAGACCACCCTGTACGTCGCCTATGAGCTGTCACCGAGCCTATTCTATTACTTCGTGGGCAATGGGGTGCCAGACGCCGTCGTCGACAGAACGATCGATGCGCTGATAATGGACACGGCAACTCGACCATGGCTATCTCACCCAGAATATACACAGGCAAAGACGGCATCGAGGGTTGCCGCCATCCTCCATGATGTTGATGAGGCCGTCAAGAAGTTGCCTAAGAGGACGGCTGAGAAGGCTATAAGGGATGCGGTGGACCTCGAGAAACGGCTGGCGTCGACGCATACATACATGTGGCAGAGGACGAAAGAGGATGAAGAGTTGCAGAGGCAGAGGAATATGTTCATCTCTTATGACTTCCCGGCCGACTCGAATGTGACAGGAGTGACAACGACCACCCCCAAGGGAGTGACAACGACCACGACCACTGAAAAAAGACGAGGCCAGCGACGACCAGATGTCCATCAGCTCTACCACCGCATCGGCCTGCTAACCTTCGATGCACCACTCGTCATGACCGCATACACCTCCATGGCACCACTCCGAAAGGTGCATGAGGTTCAACGAGACATCATCATCGCTATTCGCATGAACCAAAAGGAGTTAGCTCGTGATATGATCAACGCTGAGTCGCTGCGACGAAATAACATGACACCCATCATCTCCGGGATCCTCACTGAGATCATCGCGACAGATGATGTTGACCTCTTCGAGTATGCTCGTAGGTTTGTTCGCGGTGATGCTCTGTGGTGCGACGCGGCTATCCTCGATGGTGGGCTGACTGGCCGTCTTACATGTCACAAGATCATCGCCAATGTTGCCACTCGCATCCCATATTACCCGACCAATCGTATCAACATCAACAGACACTCGGCGCGGTACTTCATCATGTACAACACCGACATCTTCAAGGACGCCGTAGTTGCCGTCAACCGTTCCATCCTGCATCCAACAAGGCCGCTGTCGTTTGGTCGCCACGACTCTCTCGTCCTCCGTGGTGAGGTAATTCGTGAGATGTACATGAAGTATGGTCAGGAATGCCCGCGCGACGTCTACGCGTTCATTACAGACATCCTCGACGAGGTTATCGGAATCGACCTATCTATCCCTCCGATCGAGAGGGGTCCTCTCCTCGATAATCGTCATGACCGATTGCCATGCACCGACGATCGCTGGGTCATCCTCAGTAACTCATGCATAGGCGCTATGATAGATAGAAGCATATATCCATTCTCCGTCGGTGGCGGTAAGGCACCGTCCATCCTGTCGAAGGCGGCTAGTACACGCTTTGCCGATGTGACGATCGAGTTTTAATCCCCACTGTTTTTTGGTCAGAGGGCATACAAGTCATGAAAGTTCAACTGGTGCCGTTCAAGTCAGCCACCGACGCAGTCGTCATCGTCTCATTTCCTCATGGTGGCGCCTGTACTTACTGGAGCTACAGGAGCGCAGCTGAGGGCTGCCCGTATACATCGGAGCACCTTGATGGTGGTGCAGTAGCCGCAGCGCTCGTATCGACCGTTCGTGCTCGTGTGGCCCATCCAGCATCCGTCGCCGCAGCCAACGGATTGACATCATTCAATGCATCGGTGACATCAACCCACATCATTATCGCGGCCAACTGCAAGAAGTCGGCCAGTGGTATCCGTAAGGTCGCCAACTCTATCTGCAAGGCCATCCAGCCAGCCTCGCTTTATGGTCAGTACGGCATCTTCATCCGTCGTGTAGTCGGCAAGACATCAAAGGGCGTTGACAAACCAGTCTCACCAGACAGAGATGCATTCGACTACGCAGCTGCTAAGATATCTAAGGGTCTCGCCGACATCCGCATCTGTCTCTGCGGCAATGTCTTCAAGCTCACCAAGGCCCATGTAGATCAGATCGCAGATGCTGCAGAAGGTAAGGTTACCGACAAGCTCGTTACCGGCGGTAAGCCTCGTAAGGAGTACGACGTGACCATCGAGGAGTGCTGTGCATGGAGCACCATCTCGTTCAAGAACCAGCTAGAAGCCGTCGTCGCTCAGGATTATCTCATGAGCATCTGCTCGGTCTTTGATAATATCCACGACGGCACCATTGACATCGACGCTTCATCCCTCAAGGCGATCCGTATGGCCGACAAAGAGTCTAAGCTTGATAGGTACGCCGACAAACTCCTCAAGTCTCGCCACGATGACGGGCAGGAAAGAATGATCTACTATGCGGCATCTCGCGGCTACTTGACCGCTGAAGAGGCATCATCGAAGGTATCGTATGATGAGAAGGACATCCTCAGGATCGTCAAGGCTGCATTGGCATAGATGGTCGGGTAGGTTTCGCTCTCTCATCTTTTTTGGCCATCACTTCGATCATCGCGCCGCGTGGTAGTGGCCGGCTGTGTATCATCGTGGGCATCATATCGACCATTGTACTGTAACGCGGCTATGTATCATCATGGCCATTACCATAACGATCAATCGAGCATCGCCGTGGGTACTAACCGAGCATCGTGGTCATCGTCGTGGCCATCGACGCGTCGCATGGTAGTGCCGGCTGTGTATCATCGTCATGGCTATCACTGCGACCATCGCCGCAGCAAAAAAGATCATGGACAGCATCGACCAAGGATGCATCGCAAGACATTCGGAGCACTTCTTCGTCGGTTGCATCCGATAACATAATGGCCACCGCCCCATATATAGCGACGCAGCGAGTGACGAGAATATATCCATGTATTGCCTAAAATTGAGACACACTGGGTCCCGTCAAACAATCATGGAACTCTACGACTTGCTCTTTGTCACCATCATCAACACCTTCGTCTCGAAGATCGACCACCTGCTCAATGACATGATTAGATGGGCGGCCAATCTTCGCCGTGTCATTGTCGACAAGATGTACGATGTGTACTACGGGCCGTGCCTCACGTACACCGACCTATACTGCGACTTCAACCGGGGATCATACCCGAAGGTGGCATTCTTCTTCTACGAGGCGGTCATTGACTACCTCGGAGAAAGAGCTGACACATACACGTCATATCATGACGAAGTATGCTCTCGTCCAACAACCATCGGTGACCACAGACTATCTTTCGAGATCATCGAAGAAATATCAGAGGGAGATGAAGAGGGTAGAAGATACTCAACGCATAAAACAACCCATGATCTGACCATCATTGTCAAGTCTCGCATTCACGATGAGGAAGCCTTCAAGGAATTCATTCAAGGCATCATCAACAAGGCCATGTGCATCGTCACAGGTAACAAGATCGTCGACTACGGAGTTGATGATAGCTGTACCATGTACGACCTCGACGTGGTAGATAAGGTCTACTATCCTGATATCGTTGCCGGTGTTAGCCGCGTGATCGACAACAAGGATCATGGCAACTTCTTGCTTCATGGTCCACCGGGAACTGGCAAGACTAACATCATCAAACACATCGCCAACATGTATGGTGCTGTCGTATACGTCGTGAACTTCAAGCACATCAAGAGCGTCGGCAATATCCGCGAGATCCTCGCATCGCATGTTGAGGTTCACGATGGTACTCCTGATGGGCAACGAGCATACGTCACTATCAACTCCAAGCGCCGTTTCATACTCTTCGAGGACTTTGATGCCACAATGACCCCCGAGTTTTGGGCAGCGCCAAGGACTGGAATGAGCGCAAAAAAGAAGCCGGTCATCATCGTCAAGGAAACGGAAGAGAAGAAGACAGATGATAAGGATAAGGATTACGACAGCGACTTTGACTTCCTCATGACAACCTCTAAGGGAGATGGAGTGACCTACTCAGAGCTTATCAACGTCCTTGATGGTTTCATCAAGATCCCAGGCGCGTACACATTCTGGACTACGAACTACCTTGAGAACATCAACCCATCGTTCTACCGCCCTGGACGAATGCACTTCACTGCCTATGTGGGACCAATGAGCGTTGCCCTCTGCAATCAGTTTGTTGATGATCATTATCCACGCGACGATGACATGGAAGGACAGGCCGACAGAATCGTCCGTGGTGGCGTCACGATTGCCGAGCTGCATTCGATCCTCAATCAGGCAAAGGACCGCGATGAGTTCGTGAAGATGATCAACGAGGACTACCTGGCCAAGATGATGCACTCCGGCACCGTCGATGGAGATGATGACGCTCTCTGCTAAATTTTTTGACGGCGGTGAGGGCATGACAAAAAAACATGGCATCTGCATCATCTTCATCTCCTGCAAACACACAGGCTACGATCGCCTCGAACAATGGAGCGGTGCGTTACTACCTCATAGACGACGACGATGTGTATCACCCATCCCATGGCGAGTTCGCCCGCGTCTACATCTCTGATGATCGAACTGACGACGTCTTGTTCTACATGCCGCAATGCAAGGCCTATCCATTCACTGGCGGCCATTCACGGCTAACCATCCAACGCGCGGCGGTCGGTGTGGCTATCTACAAGATCATGGGGCTAAGAGGTAAGGATGATAGTTGGATGATCTATGACATCCTTGTCGGCATTCCCGATGAACTCATCGTGACGTGTATGGCAATAAGCGGCTGCCGAGAGGGTGATAAAGTGGTACTTCCGACAGACGCGTATACTATTGCCAAGAGGAACTTCTATCGCCATGGGTCAAGTCCCAATCACTCGCGTCTTGAATACCTCACACTCGGCCCGGTTGACATCGTCACGTTCGCGGAGATAGTCATCGACGCATATAACTGTCTTGTGAGCCTTGGGTTGTATATCTACGCACGATCACTCGCCATAGGTCCATCATCGGAGATAAGGGTCAAGTCGCCAAAGGATGCAATCATCGCAGCTCACAACTATGACTCGATTACCCAGATGATCGAGCTCATCGGTTGGTACGAGGAATGGGGTGATGATAACCTCATCATCCCACGATCGCACAAAACTGACTGCGCGGGCGATGTAGGAAAACATGAAGAACGCTTCTGGAGCAGATAGAGTCTACAAGAGATACGTCGACGGCGACGTGTACTTCGTCGAGAGAGATGGGATCATCGTTGCATACAACTCCCTCGGCGAGAAAGTTGACCACCCATTCACGATCGGCGCTGGTTGGTATGTATGGAAGGTCAGAGAGGACGGCGAGGTGTATGACATGAAGGTCATCAATGTATAGAGGTCATCATCATCGATCTTTTTTGGTCATCGCCGTCATCATCGATGTGGTCAACGAGTGTGCACTGCTTGTGGTCATCGCCGTCATCATCGCGCGAATGTCGATGTGGTCATCACGTCATCCCCACCGCAAAAAAGAGGACACGATGACATGATGACATGAGGGACGACGGCCTATCACACACATGGCATCCAGACGACGTCATCGACATCTCCCGTCATCCACGCGTTCCATGTCTCTACACCCGTTTCATCTCTCGGCGTGTTATAGTCATCAGCGTCGACCGTGAACTTCGCCCAGTTGCAGTCACGATTGTAGATGACGATGTTGTCACGTCCACGAAGCATGGCCAGGTTGATGTACCTACTGACCACGCGAGCATACTTTGCACCACAGCAGCCGAGAATGTTCACCTTCCCTGTGCTGAATACGTTCGTGATCAACGTCTTCTTTTTCTTCGGGGCGCTCGGGCAGATCATGACAAGACGCATTGCGGCCAACGAGTAGTCGTATGAGATGTACAGTAGCTTCACCTCCTCGCCAGTGCAGTTGATCGTGTCGATGAGATGGACATTCCTTTGCAGCTCCTTCTTGAGTTGCATGAGATTCAGGGCCTCGCGCTGTTTGAGGACGATGTTGAACTTGTAGTTCTCCATGATCGAGCACAGAGAGGTTAGCTCGGGCTCGCAGTCTTCTTCGACAAGGCATGTCCCCGAGATGAGGTCGATGATCCTGCTGACCATAATCTTGCACACGTCGATGTCGTCATAGGTAAGCCCGGAGATCTGGATGTTCCCTGACCTGAAGAGTTTATGGACAATGACTTCATGCGAACGATGAGGCTCAGGCCGGCGCACCTTGAAGGTTATCTGGGACTTCAAGGAGTTGCAACTCTTCGGCGGCAACACCTTCTTGTTCCTTCCGCGCTTGGTTTTCTTGATGTGCTGGTTAACGTAGTATAGTGGATGAATCATCTCGCCGCCGTTGCTCTTGATGATCGGGATGTCTATCGTCGGCGTTAGTGACCGCATGTGCTTCATCTCGTTGAACCGAACGCCGGAGATGAACCCATCGAGGGTGATGATGAATATTTTAGGGGCGGTTACATGTGCAAGGGCGGGTATCTTCAGTTCCTCGTTGATCCTCGCGCGAGAATCATCGTTGAGTAGGTTGCGGTCGGGATATTCTATACCGATGGGCACCTTGACGATCGGGGTGTTCTTCTCCTTGATGATACGGATGGTCTCTATCTCTTCGTCGATGTCGATTTCTTGTGTCTCGGCAGTCGGTGCGTCGTTGTATGGATTATCTTCGAGGCAGAGGAGGTCATCAAGGAAATCGTCGGTGGTAGTCATGAGTTTATGGGTAGGGTGATTGCATCAATTTTTTGAGGGTCGCAAAAAAGATGAGGACGTCATTACTTCTGGTGGTCGATGAAGTATCCGGCCAACTCCTCGCCGATGATATCAGTGATCATATCCCATGACTCTTCGACGACTCGCCGCGGCATGAGCTTCACCTTGATGATGCCACGTCCTCGCGAGATACCCGCTTCGGCGGCGGTAGCGATGGACAGGGCGTTGGTAGATGTTTCCTTCCTGTCTCTTGACATAATCAAGGTGGCGTTGATGAGGAGAGATACATCACCAGCGGCCGCGATGGGAACCTCGAAGCACATGTACTCAGCATCTGCGTAATCAAGGTCATGAACCTTCGAGGCTGTATAGTACAGATACATCTCGCGGCGAGGTAGGTGATTGACGATGGACACGTCACCGTAACGGGTAAGGATCGTGTATATAGTGTCACGAAGATCGGCGATGTGCTTACGCGCATCCCTCGGAGGGACATAGAAGAATCGCTTAACTCCGACTGTCCACGACATGTCGATGGCCAGATGGGATAAGGCAGCGTCGACAGTGTCCTTCGCATCAAGTATCGCGGCCGCGTCGGCAGCGAGGTTCGATGAAGAGATGAAGAACTGAGTAGCAAGAGGATCATGACTTCCGTCGTCGATGATGAGTGGCATGTTTTTTGTCGCGGCGGTGGATGGGCGTTGAAAAAAGGATCTCCCTGTCGGCCGATGCAATCTCCACGGTCTGTCCCTCACTGTCCCTCCCCCGTCGGTCGGCAAGGGATCGGCAAGGTATCGGTAAGGTATCGGCAAGGTCTCTAGAGCATGCTTAGCTCATCCAGCCGATCCCTTGATATTCTCGCATTCGTCTCCTCTGGCTCGGGAAGGTCATCGTTCAGGTCGACGGCATCTTCTTCATCCTCGTCGCGTCGTTTCTTGGTGCCCCTCTTACTCTTTCGGCCTCCCTTCTTCTTCGTGAATCCCTCACCATGTGCGAGGTAGGCAACATAGTAAAGATAGATGACTGCGACGGTGAGGATAACGAGTACCCATAATATCATGGACGGGTTGGCGCGGATGTATTCAACTGCTTTCTCTAGCATCGATCGTATGCGGTAAATGGTGCAAAAAATTGAAACAGCAATGGGGTCCGACACAAGATGTCTATCAACAACCTCTACCATATTCGCGAGAAAGCTATGTGGGGCGGAAGCTCCAAGAAAGGATCGATAGACACGTTGATGACGTTTAACGTTGACGACGATAAGAAGACGATCGCCCCACGATCTGTCCGACTCTCGATGATTCCTGAGTCTATCCTCAAGTGCTATGACGAGCTCATCGTCAACGCGGTTGATCACATCGCTACCTGCCGTGCCGAGGACAGGACGAGGCAAGTGTCGCGTATTGACATCCGCTTCGACCATGACACCCTAGCCTTCACTATCGAGAATGATGGAAAGGGCATCGATATCTCTACCTTTCCAGCCAACGACGAGAACTTCCCAGGCGCTTGGAAACCCTACGTCTTCTTCACCGAGGAAAAGCAGGGAACCAACGCGTTCAAGGAGATAGAGTGCGTGAAGGCTGGCGTTAATGGCTATGGATCGAAGATCGTTCTCGCCCATTCGGCTGAGATGATCGTTCGGTGCTACAACGCTGATCAAGGAATGACATACGAGCACACTCATCGCAACGACCCGAAGACAGGCAAGTATGTTTTGGGTAAGCCCATCGTCAAAGCGAACGCCTCACTGAGAACGTCCAAGACATTCGTCTCGTTTACGCAGATCACTGAGGGACCAGCGGCACCGAAAAAACAGGTGTACGGCATCGACATCCACCTGTGGATCATCTACCGTCTCGTCTACATCGCAGCGTATATCAACATGTTGGTCAAGACGTTCAAGGTGCGCCAACCGCGATTGGTGTATGTTAGCATCGACGATGGCGTCGAGAAGACGTACGATCTATCATGGATCACGTTCGCTGACATCGCCGAGTCGATGAAAAAACCAAAGTCATCCATCGTCTCATTCACCATCCAGCCGACGACTGAGACAGTCATCGTCGACGAAGAGAAGGTCAGTCTGTATCCACTTGATGTAACGTTCTGTCTCAAGGGTGTGAACATGAAGACAGGAGTGATCTCTAACACCAACGGCACCCTCATCGAGGACGGAGCGCACCTCAAGGGTCTCTTCGATCAAATCGCCGACGGTGTGACGAAGAAGATAGTGAGCAAGATCAAGAACAACGAGATCAAGATCACATCCCTCAACGTCACTAACAACTGCATCATGTTCGTCAACGCGATCCTTCCTGGCCTTGAGTTTGGCGAGCAAGCGAAGATCAAAGCAAAGGTCGACAGTGCCATTGTCAACAGCTACAAGATCGGCACGACCCTCCTGAAGAAGATCACTGACATGATGATCAAGGACGTCATCCTTGAATGCAGCGACAAGATGGACAAGCGCCTGTCCAAGAAAGTGAACATCTCCGACAAGTACGAAGACGCCGCGTCGCGATCACGTAACCGTTCTGACTTCACTCTCGTAATCATCGAGGGTGATTCAGCAAAGAGCGCCATCGTCGCCGGCATGTCATCGCTCAAGGGCACGTACGACATCGACAAGATGGGCTACATGACTCTTCATGGCGGTGTGCCGAACTCACGAAAAAAGAGCATGATCATCACCGACGACGACGGCAATGAACACGTAATCCTCGACGGCATGAGCATGAACAACATGTTCCTCAACACGTTACAGAAGGCACTCGGCATCAAGGTCGGCGTTGACGTTGACCGCGATAAGCTGCGTTACGGCCGCGTTGTCTGTTGCGTCGATCAAGACCACGATGGTAAGGGCAAACTCTTCGGGCTCATCATGAATATCTTTGCATACTTCTGGCCAGAGTTGCTCGACGGAACGTTCTTGTACAAGCTAGAATCGCCTATCGTCCGTGTCTACCCATCCAAGGCGGCCTCTAAGAAACTCGAGAAGGCATCAAAGCGGGCATCGGAGAAGGCACTCGCCACGTTTTACTACGACTATCAGATGGAGGACTTCGCCATGAAGCCATCATACGAGGTCAAGTACTACAAGGGATTGGGCAGTTACAGCGCAGCTGAGATGCGTCTCCAATGCGCCAACTTCTTCAACAACCTCCGCGCCATCCGCATGGACTCTAAGGGTTGGGAGATGATCGAGGAATACTATGGCATCGACACGGCACCGCGTAAACGCATCCTGTCGAACACGGGTGAGTATGCCATGCAGTTCTACAAGAACCGCGAGAAGGCTATCCGAGGCATGGCAAAAAAGAGGGAGACGACGAACGGAAAGACGGAGACGAGGGTTGCTACGATGAACAACGTCATAGCGACAACACCGACATACAAGATCTCTGATTATCTCTCGTCTGACGTCTTCCTCTTCGCCAAAGACGACATCATGAGGAAGCTGCCGAACGCAATCGACGGATTCAACGACTCTGGCCGAAAGATCGTCAATGCTCTCCTCAACCGTCGAAGCAACCGCAGAATGAAGGTGGTAGAACTCGCGGGCTATGTCCAAGAGTCTCAGAACTACCACCACAACGAGGCATGCCTCGAGGATAACATCAAGGGTAAGTGTTTCATCGCCGTTGGTGGTAAGCAAGTACCACACATGATTCCTGAAGGTCACTTCGGTAATCGCCTCTGCGGTGGTAAGAGTGCTGCTGCAAGTAGGTACATCTTCGTCTCACCGAACGTGTCGATCATCGACGTGCTATATCCAGCCGCCGATGCAAACTTCTTGAAGTACACGATGGATGACGGCAAGACATACGAGCCTGACTATCTAGTTCCGATCATCCCCATGGCTGTCATCGAGACGATGAGCATGCCATCACATGGTTGGAACTTCTTCATCCAAGGGCGAGACATTCATTCAGTCATCGCTCGCGTTCGTCGGATGATCATCTCTGAAGATCGCTCGTTCTATCGCCCGTTGCCTATGGACACGCGGGGATTCACAGGCGACTATGTCTTCAACCCCTACACGGGCGAAGAGAGGACTATCGGCAAGTATGTCGTATACGACGATCGCATCGTGATCACAGAGGTACCGATTGGCCGCTGGTTGACACCTTACCGTGCTGACCTGTGCGCTAAGATCATCTTCTATGGTCTCGATGCGTCTGTCGGTCAGCCGAACATCGCCGAGGACGGCTCGTTCACATTGACGATCCATGTTGGCGATGGCTTCTGGGAGTCAGTCGAGCGCCCGAGTGGTGACAAGAGAGAGGATGCTCGCGGAGACAACTCATCCTCATCCCTCATGACATCTCCATCCATCGCGCGCTTTGCTCGCAATTCTCTCACCGAGGGCCTTGTCACCGCCGATGAAGTCCCCGCTGAGATTCACGAGGCCATAGCCCGCCTCCCTGACGACAAGGGCATCGTGAAGATGACGAGGATCACGAAGAAAGAGATAGAGAGCGTCTTCGGTAAGGACGCAACCGACCTCTTCAAGCGTAAGAAGAAGGGCACGGCAAAAAAGACCACGTCGAAGAAGAAGACAACAACCGACAAGCCCATCAAGACTGCGTTAGATAAGTACGTCGACGCCGATAAGGATGACATGAATGATGGTAAGGACAAGGCGGCCAAAGGAACCAAGAATGGTGCTATCAACATCCGTACAATCGCCAAAGGCGAGAAGTACTCGCTGTCATCGTTCCTTGACCTCGAGGATACGCACGCCACCTCCCTCAACATGATCGACGCGGCTGGCGATGTTATCTCGTTCGGGACTGACTATCAGGCGGTCATCGAGTATTGGTTCGCCATCCGCAAAGAGGTGTACGAGAAGCGCGTCGCGCGTGAGATGTGTCTCAATCGGCTGCGACTGGCAATCATCGTGAACACGATCAAGTACTGTCGCGAGTATGACTTCGAGCGCCGTCCCGAAGGAGAGGCGAATGACATCCTCACCGACTTGGGGATCAAGGCGATCAACGTTGATGCTATTCGTCATCCCGGCACGAGGGACAACGAGACCCTCGAGGCATGCATCTCTGATTATCCAGAGGGCGACAATGACTACGAGTACCTATGGAAGATGAGCATCCGTGACGCTCGTTCTCAGGAGAGGATCTCTCGGCTTGAGCGAGATGCATTGAAGATGACCATGGAGAATGCATGGTATGAGTCACGTGCTCGCGGTGGCCGCTTTCTCGGAGCTAACATATGGCTCGACGAGGTTGATACGCTAGAGAAGGCATTGAAGGAAGGACAGGCAGTCAACTGGGGACAGTAGGCGATGATGACATCGTCCATCTATTTTTTGCAGAGAGGATGACGTGATGCTCGCCGCGACGATGACGTGATGCCCACCTGCGACGATGACGTGATGCCCACCTGCGACGATGACGTGATGCCCGCCGCGACAAAAAAGATGGCGATGGCGATGGCCACGCCGACCTCTATCCACTTTTCTTATCATCCTCGTCAGGGCTATAAGCATACTCGTAGACAGAGATGATGATGCCCGCGGCGATGATGACTGCACCGACGACGACAATACATGTCGCAGCAAACGTGATTGGTACATGACATGTGCTCCACACGAAGGCGGCGGCGATGATAAGGAGGTTGGCCGCATAGTACAGAACGACTAGGGCGATGATGACAGCGGCGGCGAGAGCGATGAAGGCGGTAACCTCGAAGGCGGTTCTGAGGATTAGCTTGGTCTTGCTCTTTGTGGTCGGGGTGGTAATCGTTGATGTCTTCATGTTTTTTTGGCAAGGCACCTCGTCGTCAAAAAAGGACGGAGAGAGAGGGAGGGGATGATCCTTCAAACAGATGGGACGACCTCCTCTATTCTACGAGGCGCTGAACACCATGCTATAGCACCGGTCATGGCCATCATGGCTAACACGATACATGCGCATGCAAGGATAGCAATTAATGTGGACGTAACTGGTTCTACACTGAGGGATTTTATGTGTGGTACGAGGATACACATGATCATAAGGCTTGAGCCTCCTGCAACGAATGCAGCAACGGCCAGCCTATTGCCGATTGTGTTCTCGCGACGAATGTGTGCAGGGATGGATAATAGGATGTCCATTGTTTTTTCATCCTTCGCCTCGTCGTCAAAAAATGTCTAGCTATCATCGGCGAGGACAAGGACGGTCATGAGGAATATTATCACGAGGAGGACGAGGCCGACGAACGCAATGTGTGGCGGAGCGGTCTGGATGGTCAGGGATATGTATGCGATGATACATGCGACGGTCGCGATGAGTGTAATGCGGGTTGATGGTGATGATGGCGATGATGTCATGTTTTTTACCCCATCAGGCCATCGTCAAAAAAAGTTCGAAGGTCACTGGGGCCATATCCCCTATACAGTCTCGATATTGTCGCCTCTTCCTGAGAGCCACATGACCAACGCGACGAGGGACCCGATGTTCATGATGACGCTCAGGCAGACAAAGATGGTGATCGGGATAGACGTCTCTGTCGGCACCTTATACATCTTCTCGAGCGAGACTGAGTACGGGATTATGATGCATGCGGCCATGATTGATGAGATGACTATGACAGATGCGATGATGATCTGTTTACGGAACGGGCTGTTCATCGTTTTTTCATCGCCGTCGCCATCGTCAAAAAAGTCCGATGGTCAGGCTATACCATAGTGGCCCATTCGTTGATCCTCGCAGTCCTGAAGCATTGATTACAAGTGCCTCGGCAGAGAAGGGCAATGACAAGGATTATCGCGCAGTATATCGGGATGCCTACGAAGATTGCCGGGATGAAGTATGGTGCCACGTCTTGATACCCGCTCGCGATAGTGATGACGATGCATGCTATGAAGATGAGTGCGAGGATACCTGCTGTTGCGCCGATGAACAATCCAGTACATACCTCCCACTCGCCGCGATCTCTCATGAGCGCGTCAACGTCAACCTTGCTGGGGTGGCCAGTTATGGCAGGTTTGTGATTGATGAATGGCACCTCATAAGCGCCGCGCGCATACTCGATAGCCTCGATGTGTGCCGGTAGAACATGAATGTCATGACCCACCGTCAGGCAAACCTCCCTGAGACACTTCATGCGGTTAACGAATGTTTGCGATAATGGCCCGGTTGCCTTTGTGGGTGCAAATGGTACCCTTCTTGTAACGAACCGCATTGCCTCCCATTCTTCGCGGTAGGGTTGAGGGACAAAGGCGAAGATCTCCGCGAGCATCTCTGATGGTAGTGTTGCGAGAGTGTGTCTGGGTATGCGACGATCGAATGGCCACATGTCGTTCTTTTTTCATCGCCTCTGACGACATCAAAAAAAATCAATACGTCCTAGCAACATCCACTGTAATCACCGCCGAGGATGGCATCGCGGATCATCCAGAACATATAAACCTGCGCTGCGATCCTCAATAGTCCATAATGTCCTGTGACGATGTACTTAACGAAGACGATGGCAAAGCCGATGATCGGGAAGAATATGATGAGGAGGACGGTGATGACGATGGAGAGTATATACATGGCATCAACAAGTAAGCACATGCATCTATGCCCAACGTCTGGTAGTGGTAGATGAAGGTCGATGGTACGGTCTGTAGATGTATTCATGTCTGCGTCTTTTTTATGGCCACAACATTCGTCATTTTTTGTCGGCGCGGTAACATAAAACTCATGTACGGAGACTATAGCCACTTCTCGGATATCTACGATCCATATACATCGGCACCTAACTACGAGTACCTCTTCAAGCCGCCTAGTGGCCTTGGGCGAAACCCAACTATCACTGACCCTAAGAGTATCTACGGCGAAACCAAGGACCCAGGAACGACCACAGTCTACGAGACTCTGCCACCACCACCAAAAAAGTTCAGCATCCTCTCTGCATCTGAGAACTTCGCGGACGGGGCAGGGGCGGGGAATGTGTCACGCGGCTATACAATCTCGCCCGAGGTGATCATCATCCTCATCCTTGTGTTCCTCGTGTGGATGCTACTGTCGAGAACAAACAAGATCATCAAGGTCATGAAGAAGATGATGAAGAGAGAGGGGAATGGCATCCACGGCGGCCGTGATGGCGATGACGATGACGACGGTTTCTTAGCCGACCTGTATTAGGGCGGTGATGTATCATGGCATCTTTTTTTGTCGCGTCGCAAAAAAGATGAGAATGATGGATATACCCTCTACATGATCAATTCATCGCCGCTGTCATAATCGTCGAGCCTCATAGGGTTCAAGTCCTTGACGATGGCTAGGTATAGGTAGCTGCTCCTATCAGTCACTGGCACGAGGATCGCCCACGAGCACTGCCCGGCTATGATGGCGTCGTACAATCGGGTAACCACCCAAGTAACATCGCCACATCTTTGCCCCTCATCGATCATCTCATGACCAAAGTGATACAGAACGGCGTTCAAGAGATCGACGTCGCCATTCCCGAAGTCACTGTCGATGATGCTGTTCGTGATCACCTCGAGGTTTGCTGTGGTCATTTCCATGAGGTACTTGGCCGCCACATTTACCGTAACCTCGAGGGCCATGATGATGCACTGCGGCATCCCCTCCGTAAACGTCTTGTCTTCCAGGAGAGCGCGGGCGATGATGATGTCATCCCTAGTAGCTATGTCTATAACCTTTCCGGGGACGACGCAGGTCATGCTTCGTCTAAAGCGGCCAGACATGGTAGCCTTCAACGGCTTTCCTGCACGTGGAATGGTCACGATGATGTCACAGTCGACGTAGCTATTGACGATGATGGTGTCATCATTAACGAGGATGGTCTTGCGTTTCCATGGAAGAGATGGGTGAACTCGAGGGGTGTTGTTGCGTGGCATTTTTTTGATGACGGGGTGGCTGTCAAAAAAAGTCCACATGTTTTCATCACTCCCATCCTCACGCATCCTCGGCCCAATCCTCGACAGCCTCGATGACGTAGCCTTTTCATGTATCTCCTCATTCTTCGACATTCCTATGCACGTCATCGCCTACGAGGTATTTGGCAGTCATCTCACGGGCACCAAGAACATCTGCGGGATGGACATGGAGCAACTATCGACGTTGATGAAGAACGAACATCTTCATGACGTCGAACATGACATGGTTCGCAACATTCACTACAATCGCTACGACATATCCGGCGGCAATCGAGTCACCGTTGCCTTAAAACTCAGCCACACTGGTAAGTTTAGCGGCATGAGATGTGTAAGCCGTAAAGATGACCCATACGTTGATCCTAACCCAGTATGGGAAGAGGAGTTCCCGCGCGAGTATTTCTACGGTCCTGGCTTCGATGTTGACCACTTCATCGCCACGTATACCTCATGGCATCTACACAAGTATCCTGCACCATCGTCGCCGCTTGATCTGGAGATGTCCGACTTGCTCATCAACGACGTCGGCATCGTTGACTTCAAGGCAGAGCATGTAGCGGCCCTAATGGCCTCGCCAAGGGATATCCCGAGGGCCTTCCCAAGAACATACGAGGCGATGAGGCGACAAAAAAGAGCGTGCGGATGGCGAGCACATAGAGTGCATGTGGAATATATGCACCTGCATGTGATACAGATCGCGACGGCATACTCGCCAATACCATGTGCCCTTACAGGAGAAGAGGAGCTTCTCGGCTGGACTGACCACGCCGTCCTTGCTCATCTCCTGTATGATGAGGTAATAGCCGGTCGGCCGCTTCCGACGAACTTCTACAGATTCATGTTGTCGAAGTCAAGGATTGCCGCAGAGATCCGCGAGATGTACCTAACATACGAGCGCCATCACTTTCACAGCGACTTGACGATGGCCAACATGTCAAGGGACATTCTCGTCGACATGTATACGTCGGGGAAGTTTGATCATCTTCGCAATCACTCTGACGACGATGAGTAATACGTCGACAAAAAAAGTACAAAGGTATGAAAGTGTAAAGAATCGCTCACTGTCTGCCTTGACCAATGGGTATTTTTTTCAACATCGGCCGCCGAATTATTGTTTTTCTTTCCTTCGCCGGCAGGGCATAAGGACGAATCAAACATCATGGCTGTAGGTGCCGTATATCAACTCATCGCCAACCAAGGTAAGATGGACAATCTCTTGACAGCTAACAAGTTCTTGAACCAAAGAATTGCTGCTGTCGTCTGCGCTAAGAGAAGACTCGCTGCAGGTGATCCTTCATACGACATCATGCCATCTCTCTCTGACATCGAGAAGACTCACATCCTCTTTGTCAACGCTAAGTACAAGCCATTCGTGACAACTGCCATGGAGTATAAGAAGTTCACTTATACCGGCACTGCCCTCTCAGGCAATGAATGCTCAGTCGAAATCCAACAGTTCGGTGACTTCTTCGTCGACATGGTCTTCAAGACTGTCTTCAACGAAATCGGCACAACTGCTGGAAGAGTGCCTGCATTCCCAAGCATGATCGGTGCAACAAGAATCTCAGCAACAACAGCAAGAGATGCTCTCGTATCATACACTGAATCAGCTGTCGTCGATGGTCCAGTGTACAGATATACACAAAAGTACACCGACTTCGCAGAGAACATCAAGCTCGCCACATCTGCTGATGGCGCAACTCTCGGAGACGTTGCATCAAACTATGTCAGATTCTGCGAATATCCTGGCGTTCGTCTCTTCGAAGAGACCAAGTTCGAGATCGCCGCTGCCCCACTCGACAAATACTCTCACATGGCTGCCATCACCATCGCCAAGAGATTCATCCAACCAAACAAGGTCACAGCCTGGAAAAAATTGGTCGGACAAGAAGTGCCTATCGAGAGTTACTCTGACGCAATCGCCTATCCATCCACAAACGGATACATTGGCCCAATGGGTGAGACCAACTTCAACGCCTCAAATGCTTGGCCTGATTCAAGCGGTCTTGCTTACCCAACCAAGTCAATGAAGAAGTCAGAGCAAATCTACGCTGGCCTTCAAACACCACAAGCATCATATGCTTCTGGCTCAGTTGTCCTCTGGACACCATTGTGGTTCTGGTTCAACACAGATGTTCACTTGGCCATTCCATCTGCTGCCATCCCATTCAACAACCGTTACATCAGATTCAAGACCGCCAGAAAGGCTGACCTCTTGAGCGTTGCTCCTGGTAACCTCTTGTACTCAGTCATGGTTGAAGGATTCGTAACTGATGCAGGTACATATGCCGGCGCCAATCCAGTCCAAACATTCATCTCTGAGAGATCCGTCCCTGTCCTCGCTAACAACTCTGTCCTCAGTGGTGGTGATGTTGGTAGCATTGAGTTGTACATCAACAACCTCTTCATCCAACCTGAGATCCACGAAATGTTCATCAAGCGTATCGGCTTCAGCATGATCCGTATCTACCTCGAGCAAACACTCGACGCCAATACTGCATCATATGACAACCTCATGCAGATGTTCAAGTACCCTATCGAGTACTTCTTCGTCGGCGGTATCCCTGACTCTAACCTCACCTCCGAGAACGTCTGGAGAGATTGGCACAGATACTACTACGTCAACGTAGAGAAGGTTGACAGCATCGCAAGAGGTGTTGGTGCCGTTCGTGCCGCAACCATTGCAGGTACTACAACATACCCAGTCCAGAGAAAGATCTCGACTGACAACATCATCACATCCAAGCCATCAGTGTCTGGATTGAAGGTGTACGTTGCTGGTGTCACATTGACCGAAGAGAACAGCCCAGAGTTCTACGGCCAATACATCCCATACAACTATGGTAAGGACACATTGAACACCAACGAGTCTGATGGTTCCCTTATGGTTAACTTCTCACTCTTCCCAGGTCTCTATCAACCATCTGGCCACTTCAACGTCTCACGTGCTAACAACTTCTACGTGAGAACCGAAACACCAAACGTGCCATCTCTTGGTAAGATCAAGATCTACTACATTGCCAAGGCTATCAACTTCTTGTTGATTGCTGATGGTTCATGTGTGTTGAGATACACTGCATAAGCGGTCATCGTTATCATCATCCTCGCTCTCGGAAGAGGCGATCTTTTTTGGCAGCGATGAGCATCATGGCAGTCGCCGTGAGCATCGAGCAGCCATCGTGGCCATCATCGTGGTCATCGCCATCGTCGTCGCCGTGGTCATCTTCCATCCCCACCCAAAAAATTGACGAGGGAGACACGAGCCAAAAAACATGACAGGAACTCCAACCCCAGCCATTTCTCCATCATCCATCCCAAACTTCAGCGACTTCACTGCTCCGCCAATCTCCATGCTTTCGGACTACTGTGGCTATCGCCACGCTAAGAAGATGACCTTGACTAGGATCATGGATGGGGCTATCTCTATCCACAAGTCCGGTCACTTCTATCATCCACTCGATCACCGCGGCAGCTTCTACGCCACCGCCGATCATGTTGACGATGATGAGGATGAAAATCGCAGAAGCCATTATCATAGACGTTACTATCGCATCGGCGAGAAAGTCGAGAATGATGATGAGGATGAGGATGAGGATGATGAAGAGGACGATAAGTCCAAGATCATCTATGACAACAAGGGTCGATTGATTCACAAGAAGGCTCACATCCTTAATCGCTATGCCGACCTGAACCCCCCTACAAGTATGTGCTACTTTGCTCGCGTGATCCCTCACGGCGACAACTACATTCGTTCTCGCCTATCCGGCACGGATATCATCGGGGCCGATACGTGGTACTTTGACGATACATGGAACAACTATGGACGCATCCCATGTCTCGACGGACTGACCGTCGGTGATGCATTCAAGGCTATCAACTACAACCTCGACAGCATCAACCTATCCATCAAGGCCGCGCAGCTCTCAAACGCTTACTATAAAGGTCTGAACAACCAATGGCGCTCTGAAGAGGCGAGGGACGGCATGAAGAGAGGCGCATACCCAAGATCAATGGCCGTGAGTGATGGCCACAGTGATGATCACAGCGATGTAGATAGTCTAGGCAGCATAAGCAGCGATGATGTAGAGTAAGTTGGCGCCGTAGCCACCATCATCATCTTTTTTTTGCCCACAGCGACGATGGCGCGATGATGTCGCAAAAAAGACGACGAGGAAACCACCTCCCCCATCTACTGCAAGCTGACAGCAGTGGCATAGATAGCGAGGATTGGGAGGACAATCAGGAGGATTGGGATGATGATGAACCAGCTCATTCCGTCTATTCCTTGTGACCTCATAGTAAACACGGCAGAGATGTTGATGAGCCCTACGAGGATGAGGGGGATCATGATGATCGTGACAGCGAGAATCGCAATGATGGAACCAGTGGACATAGATCTTTATACGCTAGGGTACACAATCTGCTTGACGACAAAAGCGCCGAGCACGAATGGCGTTAACGCCGCGATCCATACGACTGGCATTGATGATCCCCCGAAACCAAAGATGAGGAACGCAAAGAACGAGACAATGCATGCAGCAGCGGCGATAGCGGCGATCGCAATGATGGTAGAGAGTGTCGACATGTTTATATCCACCGCGATGAAAAAAGATGATGATGGCTATGATTTATCTGTCTTCACGATCACGTCGGCGCTGCCCATATCCCTCATGGCCACATGACCTCTCCTAATCATCTCTTGCGATCGCCATGCTGCATCGTATGCGATGTATTCGCGGGGTTAATAACACTCGCGTCTACATGGCCGCTACGGACGCACAGCTCATAGAAGAAGACTGCCTTCGTGTCATAGATCATCGCTGCCACCTTCTCCGTCATCAACTGCGCGACATCAACAAAGTCGTCGGCGTAGATGCGAAGCGGTGGCAGGTGGAGGTACTTGAAGATGTTGCTGGGAATGTTTCGCATGTTATCGATAAACTCGTCGTTGATGGCCGCCTTGATGCTCTCACGATTCACTCGAAGGATATCCCACATGTCGGGGATGTCAGCAATGCGGTACATGTCTGGTAAATATATCACTGTTGCGTCCGATGCCCAGTAGAAATGATCGGAGAAGACAACAAGATTGTATCGTGGATCGTCTTTATCATCGATGAACCGATAGAGCGCTTCATCTCTGCGCATGTGCGACTCATCCACGCGCCCATCCCTACCATATAACCTCCCATGGCACGCAGAGAGGAGCGTTCCGATCAACGACATGTCCTCCCAAAAGTCGAAGCGGCAACCAAGTCGATGCAATTCAGCGAGTCCCATAACCATCCCAGTCGCCTTGATGTTATGCACTGGGGTAAGTGTCATGACGTACGCCACGTCCCTCGCACTGAAACTCTCGTAGACGCGATCGAGAATCGCGGAGATATTCCTGCGCGAGTTACATAGTGGCATATTGTCGAACACCGCCCGACGATGACGCTCATCGCGAACATTGTATGGTAGCATATGGTCAGTGTCATCATCCCTATCGCTTATGGTGATACACGTCCTCTCTCGCCATGAACATCGATGTTGCGGCAGCGATGGTTCAGGATATGGTAGGCGCTCGCGCTCACCCACACGCAGCGCCCTCGTGGTCATGAAGGTGCCGAAGATGTTAGCCGATGCGATCAACGCGTGAAGATCAACCGATGATAGGTAAGGTGCCACAAGATCATAGTACCTGTCTATCATGAACGTCCGCATGTAATCATCGTGGTACATTCGGGGATGATGCCATATGATGCCAGTATGGTTTCCCTGTCGGTCGGCGTCGGCGACATATTCCTTGAACGCCTCGTCGATGACCTCGTAGCGGCAGATGAGATATCGGAGAGTGTCGCCGCGGTGGAACTCAAAGAGACAGGACACGATCTCGTAAGGGCGATATGAGCATGTGAGGCCATTACGAGTGGCGATGCGGATGATCTTCTGCAGGGTGCGCGGTGAGAGATACTTCGACTTACATGCGACATAGTGCACATATTCATCGACGGTCATGATGCGCGATTGCGGTGTCCATCCAGCGATTGGCGGATATAGTTCATGGGCCCTGTTCATTCTTTCTCTCTCCTTCTCTTCTTTTTTGCTTCGTTCATCGGCGTCAAAAAACATGAGGTGATGACGTGAGTTCTATACCGTCTTGGTGACCCTTGCCGCCTTTATCTTCTCATGTGCGGTTGCCAGTTCCTCGATGATTTCCGTGGCGCTGTCAGGGCGTTCAGTGAGGATGCGGTAGATAGCGCGACGAACCTCGTAGTCGAATGGCGACCATGAGATAGATCCATCCTGTCGGCCTGAAAGGTCATTGATCTTTCGCTTCCTCTCTTTCTCCGTCATCGACTTGTACTGAGCGAAGTATTCCTCCAACTCTTCGATGACACCACCGAAGAATATGAGGTACTCTGATGGATCCTCGACTGCCTCTATGTCGCTGAAGCGAAACAGGTCGCGAGAGTAGATGACTTCATGGATGATGTTTGCTAGTGCCCATGTGTCACTTGCCCTTGTGATGGCGCGGATGTCGAACATGTCTGGCGACATGTATCCAACGGACCCGACGCATTCCGCTGATGAGCCAATAGGCATGGACAGGTCGAGGTCGCCGAGGTAGACAGTGTATCTCCGGTCACCTTTCTCTGTCTCATTCTTATCGACGAGGATGTTGGCAGGTTTGAGGTCGTTATGGACGATACCGAGGGCGTGCAATCTGTCGAGCGCCTTCGATAGTTGCAAGAGAATGTCAAGTGCATCCTCACGGGACAATGCCTTCAGCAACTTATCGAGACTCTTCCATCTTCGCGGCTCGACCGTCCCGATGATACAGTTGCCGTCTGGCAGTTGCATGTATGCGATGCCGAAGATGTTGTTGATGCCTTCGGCAATGTGTGTCACCGAGGCTCTCTTTTTTGCCCCTTCTATCCTCACATGCAAGTCGATAAGCGTCGCCACGTCACTGTACATGTCCATCCTCAACGCCTTACCGCCTGGTAAGAAGTCTGTTGGCGATAGGTTCATGGCAACGCCGCGGTTGCTTGCAGCATACATGCGAACACAGAAGGGTGATGAGAAGGGGTTGGTTGTGAGAGTTGCGTCAGCCACGGAGATATCTTCGTCGTCCTCCTCGTCGACTTCATCACAGAAGAAGATGGTGGTGTCTCCGGTCCTTACGCACTTCTTAGGAAGCTCATAGAGGAATGACTCGCCATCGGCGCTGTTCAATGGGATGATAGTTACCTCGTCTTCAGGTGTTGCGTAGAACTTCATTTGTTCGCATTGCACACCCTCGCGATCTAGTAAAAAATTGAGACACATGTATCATCTAACAAATCATGTCCATCTACATCATCTTTGACATCGACGGTACTCTCATGGGCACCAAGTCTGGCAAAACATTCCCGCGTGACGAGGATGACTTTGAGGTCATCTGGCGGCCTGTGATCCCTAAGAATGTACCATCCTCATCCTCATCCTCGTCCTCATCGGGCCAACGGGCGAGCGTCATCACATACATACACACCAATCAATCCGGCGCGCTCTCAGAGATCTGTGGAAAAAAGGTCAAGGCTGCCGTTTCCCTCGTATCCGCGGTTGATAAGATCGTCGCCCGCGAGGATGATGAGGACCGCAAGCCTGTACCATTCGGGCTTATCTCGTTGATCTATGGCGATGACGGCAAGTATGATAAGGCGACGGACGAAAGAAGGAAGGATGTCATCATCTTTGTCGGCGACGCCGCTGGAAGAGATGGCGACCACTCAGACACAGACCTGAAGGTTGCTCTCAACCTTCGTCGTCTGGGTTATAACGCACACTTCACTACCCCCGAGGAATATGGCAGCATTGACTTCACGGACAGGAAAAAGATGCTCTCATCACTCAAGGCGATCAAGAAGGCGTCTACGTGGACGGTGACATATCCTGACCTGATGGCACCCCAAGAATCTGTCGACGATGGCAACGCAGTCAAGATCTTCGACGCGGCCGCCGACGTGCCAGGGGATGTTATATCCCTCTCGCTCATCCTCATGTGTGGCATACAAGGATCGGGTAAGAGCACCATCGTCAGCGCCCTCAAGGATGCAGGATGGACCATTCTTCCCTATAAGGCCAAGGATAAGACACTGCGCGATGCTAAGAGATTGATCGGGTCGGGTAAGAGAGTCGTCGTCGACGGCACGTTTCCAACTCATGACACCCGCGCGCTCTTCACGACAATAGTTAAGGAGGGAGCTGCACTCATCATTCACGTAACAACTCCTCCTGACCTTGCTCATCACAACCGCAAGTACCGCGAGATCATCCATGGTGCCGAGAAGATACCCACAGTTGCTGTTAGGCGTTTCAACGCGGCCTTTGAGAAACCATCAAAGAGTCTCGACGGGTGCCGAGTGATCCGCAGACGGGCGTTTGTAAATGATGCTGAGGATGTCGCCTATCAGCTGTACTATTACTAAGCGTCTCTCGTCGTTTTTTGTTGTCGCCCATGGATATGGACGAACGAATCATACTTGCAACATGCGCCATCATCATCGCAATCGCGATGACGTTAGGATATAACAGAACCGGCGTGGCCGTCTTCCGTGGCGGCGACGATAGGACCTTTGCCGACCATGGAGGATACAAGACAGAACATGCAAGATATATGTATGGCAGCGACCGCTACCCGATCACAGCAAACATCGGGTCGAGGACATGGATAACGCCAACGAAAACAGCCACGCTGATGAAGAGGATTGTCGACGCACTTATCTTTGGGAACAAGGATGAGAATGCAGACACCAAAAAAGATGCGACGAGGGCCACGATCCTCGACATGACAGGCAACTGCGGTGGCAACATTCTCCCATTCGTCGATGACGATCGATACACGGGCGCCGTCTACGAGATTGATGAGAATGTCTACGCGATCCTCAAAGCGAACGTAGCTGCTATCACCGCACATCGGACAGCCTTCGTCGTCAGGAATGCATCATCTCTTACCGACAATGACTCGTATGACGTGATCATTGTCGATCCTCCATTCGGCGATGAATACAAGACCGATGGTATCCTCTACCAACCACACCTCGGTCACTTGGACATGAGCCAACTTGTCGACCATCTTCATGGTCGGGCAAAGTACCTCGTCATGAAGTTGCCGATGAAGGGCTTTGACCTTGATGGTTTCGTTGGCGATGTTCAGGGCGACGTCAAGAGCATCACCGTCTATGATCCGGCTGCCCTCAGAGCGATGGATGGGAATGTTCACAAGATCCTCCTCATCGTCATCGAGATGTAGACGGGATGTCATCCATCTTTTTTGCGGCGGTGATGATGAGTAACGGCGGTAATGACCGCCTCATGACCACCTCATGACCACCTCATGACCACTAGTGACCATGAGCAGTACTCATGATGACCACTAGTAACCATGAGCAGTGCTCGCCTCTTGACCACTCGCGATAATGACGTGATGACCACTAGTGATGATGACGTGATGACCACTCGCGATGATGACGTGATGACCACTCGCGATGATGACGTGATGACCATGAGTGACCATGGCAATGCCCACTTGATGACCACTAGCAACCATGACGTGATGACCATGATGACCACTAGCGACCATGACGTGTTGACCACTAGCGACCATGACGTGTTGACCACTAGCGACCATGACGTGATGACCACTAGCGACCATGAGCAGTACACATATCATGACCACCGATGCCCATGAGCAATGCGCGCTTGATGCCCACCATCATCCATGGATTTTTTTGACGCCTCCACCTACAGCAAAAAAAGACGATGACGACCCAGACAACCACTATGGCTACCTCTCTCGTATTCCCCGCAACAATCTCAGGAAACTACAGAGAAGCATTAAGGACCATCTTCAGTGCCACTCCGATCGCCGATCATCCCTCATACGATTATCTGATCCCACCCTATCCATTTCATCGCCTTCGCCTGCCTATCTCCGAGGATTGTTTTCGCCGTAGGAGGGTCGCATGGCAAATCTCCGAGTATGGCTACTATTCCGACGTGGCTTATCGTGTCCGCGATGCGTTCAATGCCTCCCGCGGCAAGGAATTGGCCTGGACATACAGGAAGGTTATCTCCGTGAAGATTCTCAGAGAGTTCGAGTGGTCGCCATTTCTTCGTATCTACCTCTTCCACGAGGAGAAGAGCATCATCCGCGAGAAGATCAATGGAACCCCCGACGGAAAAAAAGAGGGAATGAACGCCGCCGAGACAGAGGAGGCGCTCAGGTATTATCTCAGCATCCCCGCCACGATAAACGGGATGGGGATGCGCATGGATATATTCTATCTCCTCGCTGATCGTCTTGAGAGATTGGATGGTGATGCACTCAACCGCATCATCGACGATCACCGCGGCCGTCTCATGAGGTATGAGAACTGGCACGTCGATGACCGTTACGGCCGTGGAGAGAAGTTCACGGTATATAAGTGGTGGATGCCATCTGTCGGACTGAGAGGCGCATAGGCGCTTGCATGTTTTTTGCTGTCGTCTCCGTTCATTCATCAACGACGATGGTAACATCAGACATGCCAACTGCCGATACCAACGCGGCTCCCATATACCTCTCAGCGATGATCCTTGTGACGAACGCCTTGTCGGAGCTGCTCATGCCCACTCGCACCTCGGAAATGAACGCGCGATAGTCACGAGGATCCAATGAGCCGACCCACAGGCCAGCACGAACACAATGCTCGATGAAGAGATGACATGAGTACCGCTCCTTGCCCCTTCGGCGTTCTCGAGGAGTATTGCCAAAGCGTATGTTGCACATGACGGCGCTCATGAGCAGCGAGGAGTTGGTCGGGATATCGTGCAACCCCGAAGGGGTATCAGTGGATGTATCCATCCATCCGCGTCTTCTTATCGCCTCCGACGCGAAGATCGCGTATATATACTCACGAGAGCCAGTAAGTGCCCCAAGGTGCTTCGACATGTCAAGGCGATCGCCGACAGCCCTCATAACACGGTCGACACATTCATGGCCACCTACTAATGAATCAACGAGCATGGCGGTGGTGGATGTATCATTAACGGTTAGAGCCGAGAAAGGAACACCCGCATCATCGAGGATGTGAAGAGCACCGACACTTACTGTGTCGATGTCTCTCATGAGCGGGTAGATCTTGTCGACGATGAAAGAGGAGGCGGCCTCTTTCTTCTTCTTCGCTATCCAATCGATCAGCGTCGTGGTCATCCTGTAGCTGTTCCTCATCTCTCTGAAGATGTATGTGATGAGCTTGTCGCGGTTATCCTGTCGGCCTAAAGGGTCCTCCTCGTCATCATCGCCCACAAGAGCATCGAGGAAGATATGGATGTTTTTTGCCGATGATATGTACAAACAACCAGACAATCTTTGTAGCGGTGATGTGTCATCTTTCCTGTCATATATGTGTCGACGCATCAACCTTGCGATGATGCCTATCGATGATGGGGAGATGTACTCATTGACGCATGCCGCGATTGCAAGGGGGCGGAGAGTAAACATAGACAGTGGTGTATTATCCCTCACGTCACGATCAATCCACGCAGCAATCATCTTCATGTCATCGTTCCTAACATAGTTAGACATCTTGCCAGAGATCTCGTCAGCCTCTCTATGATACAGGCGATCGGTGGATAGAACGTCGATGATGCTTACTTCCTCCTTCATCCTCCTGAACAGCCGCGATGATGTGGGGATGCATTGAATGTTGACGGCAAGGTCTCCCTGTTTTTCAGCAAGGTATGGGTACCATTCATCTATCTTCGCTGCTGGGTAGACGAGATAGAACATGTCGATACATCCGTTATAGCTAACATACCCATGCTCGCGATCATCATGTGACCCAAATGTTCTCCTCTGTCCATCGGGCGATCTTCGACGCTCTCCATGTGGGCAATCCTTAGGTGGTTGTAGGTCGTTCTTCATATGTTTCGTCGTAGCATGCACGAAGACAGCATGGCAGAAAGAGTTGAGGACATGGAGGCACTCGCCTCCCTCTTGTCGCATCTTCCGCGCGAGGATCTTCATGGTCTTTGCATATCCCTCATCAAGAGCGGCGCGGAAAGCGCGTGATAGTCCATTCTCTGATACGATCGGCCAAGAATTATTGGATCGTCGTCGTTGTTGACAGATCATCGTGACGTTGTAGCAGTCATTAACACTGGCCGCCTCGACTAGTGCATCGTCGAGGTCATAGCGATGGTACTCTTTTTCTTCGCGTGGTCGTGGCATAGTCTGTCTTTTTTTTTGTTGGCATGTTGTGTCAAAAAAGATGGGCTTTTTTCAGGGCCGGGTTCATAATGAACAACATTCATCTGTCTATCCTGACGCTCGTCGTCATCATCGCGATGCTGTACTACAGTGGCTTCTTCTCGTATGATCGCGTAACCGTCGCGGGCTTTGACTATCATGTGCTACGCAGCTATGACAACGAGGACGAGGCCGCGAAGCGGCTCGCCGAGGTGTATTCACGAGTCTTGAAGTTCCTCGACTATGAGCGCGTGAAATACCGCGTCGGATTGACGAAAGAAGAGGTGGACAAGCTAGGACCTGGCGCGCTCTCATACGTCATCTCGCCGTCTGGCAAGAAGTATTCTAGCACCGACATTGTCGACCACATCATCTATTACTTCAACCCCGAGAAGGTCTACGAGAACGACCCTAACAATATATCCGGCAGTACTAGCTACACCATCCAGAAGGGCCGCGAGATGTATGTCTGCCTTCGTCAGAAGGATGGATCATTCGTCGACATGAATACGATGATGTTTGTGGTAATCCACGAGATTGCTCACATCGGCGCCTTCTGGACGTTCGGTCATCCTCGCGACTTCTGGTCGACTTTCGGCCTCCTTTTGCGCGATGCTATTGCATGCGGTGTATACGAGTACGACGACTATCGCGTTGTCCCGAGAAGATACTGCAGCATCATGATCACGTCATCGCCGTATAATCCTGGCGAGCCGATAATGGGCGTGGAGGACGTGAGGGATTAGGCGAGAGTCATCCTCATCCTCATCCTCATCCTCATCCTCATCTTTTTTGCGGTTGGCGTCGTGCCGCGAAGCGGCTGTACGTCGGGTGGGCATCGTGGCCATCACGTCATCGTCGCTGTGAGCATCAAGCAGTCATCGCGTTCATCGCTGCTGGCGAAAAAAAAACGATGATAGCCCCTCATTCTCACTCCTCATCCTCTCTCCCATCATCTACCAAGCGCTTCATCATCCTCACATACATCTCATGCCGAGCATTCCTCTTGTACAATCCTGCGATCACCTTTCCGGGGATGGAGTAGTACTCGTCGTCGCGAATGTCCAGACGGTTACGCAGGAGGAGGGTAGTCCTCATCATAGGCGGTATGAGATGAAAGCGGTAACCGAGAGAGTCTCCCTTTCCCTGTCGGTCGTCGGTGCCTCCCTGTCGGTCGGTAATGTCTCCCTGTCGGTCGGTAATGTCTCCCTGTCGGTCGGTAATGTCTCCATGTCGGGTTTGGTAGTAACACCTACCACGACAACACATCATCGACGACGGCTTACCTGCTATATCCCACAGGCATGATCTGCCATAGACGGAGATATGATCGGCGCTGTCCATGTGCATCCATGTCGCATCCCCCTCAACGATGTTACTCTCATACCTCGACATGACCGCATGTGCCCATTCTTGTAGATGGTACGTGTCTACATATCCGTCGGGGAGGCCATCAATAGTTACCCCGTTGGCGATGTCCCAGATGGCTGCCTTGTACAGGATGGAGTAGACTGCCTTTGTCGCCTCGTTCGTCATGCTGTCAATCGGGCGGTAATCATCGATGGCAGCTGCGATGATCTCGTGAGGGTCGTCAGAAGCGAATGCATCGATAATCACGGAGATGGCAGCGTCATAGTGACCATCTGCATGCTTCTGGCCGCCACTCTTCCTCGCATTGCCCCTATAGCCCATGTGCACCCTCGTCAGAGGAAAGTCTGCCATCGTCCGTTGAGGATGGCCGCAGAACATAGAGGCATCCCTGTCCGCTACGTAGGTAACGATAATGGGGTTAATGGGGTTAATGGGTCTGTTTTTGTCCATCGCTCGCATATTTTTTGAAGCCCTTGCCCGGCCATTAAAAAATAACACGATGTCCGCCACTCCGTCGATCTCATATCCTCTCGGTTTCTTCAAGGACACCAGCGATGCAACGACCGTCTATACTGACGAGGAGTTCATCGACGGGCTATCCCGCGACGGAATCTTCGCACAGGTAGCAAAGGCCAAGAAGCCGAAGGGGTATATGCCAGTCTATTGGCACACATATACCGCCGAGGACGTGGACATCAACAACATCGCCGACGTTGATGATTGCACGCGATTGCCACGCGGCGACGGAAAAAAGAAAGGAAGCACCGCCCCTAAGAAAGACATAGTCGCCTGCGTAACCCTCAGAGGTACTAACCTCTATGGCCAGAAGGTCGCGATGATCATCACTGACATCCGCCCGTTCTTCTATGTCTCCATCCCGGCCGGGCATACACTCCAATCGTTCAAGGACGAGATAGAGTCGCAAGCTAAGACGTGGCTCACTGGCCGCGCTTCTTATACTCGCGAGAAGTTCTATCACTACCACGGCTTTCAGCTCAACAAGTCTCCATACATTCGTGTGACGACGACCACTCTGTCCGCGCGAGGCTCGCTCCTGAAGATTGTCGAGGACATGGCGAAGACCGACAAGACCATCAAGTACGGCGAGGCAGATAAGACAAACGGTTACGTGCACATGTATCTCCGACATAACCCAGCCGTTCAGGTTGGCACATGGGCGATGATACCTGATGACACCGACACGACCGACGTCTTCTTCCGCGACGGCATCTACGAGAAAGTATGGACGGTCACCGACTATGACTTCGAGTCTGACGACAAGTGGCCAGCCGATCCATCCCTCATCAACTCGTGGGATATCGAGACAAAGAAGCTCGGCAACGACCTGACCGCTCCGAGACCACTCGAGAACGAGTCTGAGGCCCGCTTCTTCTACGTGTCGGCTATCTCATCGAGCATATCCATGTGGTCGGTACGTGAGCCGCTGATCGCTCCTGTCTTCACACACATCCAGGCCCTCGCGTCTGACATGACCGTGAAAGACAAGAAACCGCCGCTCCTCGTTGTCTCAGAGACAGAGGAAGACATGATCATCACATACTATCGATACCTATCAATCATTCGCCCCGAGTATGAGTCTGCCTTCAACGGCGGTCGTTTCGATTGGCCATGCATGTTCTGTAAGGTCGACGCGTACTCTGAGGGATCACCCATCAACATCCGCGATCCTTGCACGGCGAAGGATTGGTTGATGAAGGCATACTACGATGCTCGCGTGCCCGTCGCCACTTATGGTGACAGTGGCATGAAGCGATCATGTGAGGGTGTCTACGAGAAATACACAGCCCCTGTCTCACTGAAGATGGAGGCCAACATCAACGAAAAGTTCATCATCCCATCGTTCCCTGGCGTGACTTCCTTCGACGCTATGGTGCCGCTGACGAAGGCATACACTAACATCGAAGACAAGCGCCTTGAAACCTTCTTGCAAAGAGCCAACCTTGGCGGCAAGGAAGACATGGACTACATCGAGATGCATCGTCTCGTGGCCGCTGCAGAATTATTCGAGGCCGGGGCAACACCCGAGATCGTCGAAGCAGACAATGGCGAGAATGTGACCATACCACTCATACCTAAGAAGATTCGGCCTCGCAAGACAATTGCCGGCCATCGCGAGGGTATGTGTCGGTTCTTCTTCTACTCATACATCGACTCTGTCAAGCTGGGCTACCTCATACACAAGGAGGGTATCATCATGACAAGGAGGGCGATCGCAGCACTTGGTCGCTTTGCGATGCAGTCTGCATTCTCGCGGCCTGATGGCGCCGTCCTTATGAACATGATCGCTCGCGATGCTTTCGCCGACGGAAGAATCATGCACAATGGGTACAAAAAATCGTCAGAGTCGAAGACTATCAAGTACTTCGGCGCTTACGTCGTTCCTCCCGTTCATGGTCTGCACAATGACCGCCCGGTGACTGGCATCGACTTTAGCAGTCTGTATCCGTCACTCATGATGGCGTTCAATCTGTCGCCAGACATGATCGTTCGTGAGGAAGATGTGAAGTACCTCGAGAAAATGGGGTATACCATCAAGCGTATGGAGATCCCATACCGTCTCAAGCGCGGCGCCATCCTCGATGATCCAAACATCGACGACCCGAACTCCGAGGTGCCATCGCTGGATGACGCTCCGTCGAGAGATGGATATGGAGAACACGACATCGACGCCGATACTCCAGAATACGTCGAGATATCCGACGACGAAGACGACGAGGATGACGCGCCAGCCGCAGCAACCCGTAAAGAGGCCGATGTGTATGACACGAAGACATTCGTGACCTACGTCGTTCAGCATAACGGCATCCATGACCCGAAGACAGACAAGAGGATCATCACCAAGACGCTGAAAGATATGCGTTGGCGAGTCGTTCTCGAGAGAGACTCAAAGGGCAAGGCCATCCGTTACGGACAGGAGTTCGTCCTGAAAAATCTGGAGATGACCGAGACTGTCGAAGCGCATGAGATGGCGGCTGAGGCATTGGGGCTTGCTGACGACCCAGACATGGACGTCGAGTACACTCACGTCATCCACCACATCTATGGCCGCGATGCTCTCCCTAACGAGTGCATGGGCGTCAACGCGAGAACCGCCCGATGGCTCTTCAACCTTCGTAAGGAGGTCAAGAAGCCGTTCGAGGCTGTCGGCGCGCTCATCGAATACTTAGAGGCCAATGGACTTGAAGAAGGCCGCTGGGACCGTGTCAAGGGCGTCTCTTCTGAGGACGCGCCATTCGTTACCCTGACCGAGCTGAAGGAGATTCGTGAGAAGCTCAACTACAAGCAGTTGGCCATCAAGATCCTCGCTAACAGCATCTACGGCAAGAGCGGACAAGAGGCACTCTTCATGTTCAGCATAGCCGTCGCCGCAGGAATCACATTCACCGGCCAGAACTTCGCCACGAGACCTATGAAGGAGTTCGTGACGGAGGATATGAAGTGCACCGTCGTCTACGGCGACACAGACTCGTTGTACATCAAGTGCCCTGAGTGGATCTACGAGTACATCTACGCCGATTACCGTCGTCGAAGACGCGAGGCCTTTGGTATCGCCGAAGACGTCTCGTTGTACGCGCATGACAGAACGCTGTCACAGGCCGAGGTCGACTTGAAGGTTACATACCTCTGGACGCCGATGGTTCATGCCACGAGAAGATACATTGCGATCGTCACGGACGTCATCGCCGATCGATTGTGTGCCGACAATGGTACTCGCTTCCTGACCATGGCGTACGAAGAGGTGGCCTTCCCGACCTACCTCGCAGGAAAAAAGAAGTACACGTTGGTGCCTCACGAGAAAGAGATCAACTTCTTCCCGAAGAAGTTCTTCATCCGTGGCTTCGACTTCAAGAAAAGAGGCGCATCGGTGATCGCCCGTAAGATCGGCGAGAGGCTCATCCGTGAGATTCTTCATCCTGGCTTCGCGGGAGATACCATGAAGCTAATCAACGACACGTTGAAGACATTCGCGGAGAACAGGAACATCGCCGACTTCGTCATCTATGGTACCTACAGACCATCGAAGAAGAGCGCGGCAACGAATATCCGTAACACATTCAACCGCCGCTACGAGGATGCGAAGCGCTCGAATGACACCTACATGGCCTTGAAGTACACGCCGGCACTTCCTGGCGAGACCTTCCCGTACGTCATCGTGAACAAGAACAACGGCTGGGCGACTGATGGTAAGAGAATGCGTGAGGATCGCGTGGCCAATCTTGTGGAACCCTACGAGCTTGTCCGCGAGAATCCTGATGTCTTCGAGATCAACCATCTGCAGTACATCATGAAGATGAAGGGTGTCCTCAGCCGTTTCATCATTGCCGACGAGAGATTCAAGGACGACGAGGACATGCCACAGGAAGATGCATATGATGATGGCGACGATTACCTCGAGGCTGTTGACAAGCACCTCGCCAAATTGTCGTGCAAGTACGTCATCAACACCTTCAGGAACATCTGCGGGTATACGAAGATCCAAGAGTCGGCCGTCTTGGCGAGAAAGATAGCCCGTCGCCTCGATGATGACGAGCTGTGTAATGAGATAGTGACCTACCTCGATCGCGTATCCCTTACCGGGCGCTCTAAGATTCTCGACGCATCCCTCATCCAGGCCATCGAAGATTACATGAACGACGGCTATGAGATTGACAACATCATCAACAAGGCGAAGACTAAGCGCGACGTCAAGGATTACTATGGTCCTCGCTTCGAGCGCTATGAGCGACTGATAGACACGTGCCTAGAGATGTTCTTCGAGCGAGGATATAAGACATCAACGAACGAGATTGCGAAGGGTATCGTGATGATGTACCTCTGCGGCGATCACGTCGTGCACAGAGATCGTGCGGCCATGATATACATGGTTCGTTTGATCAGAGTGGTGAAGGCGAGAGACTACGAGCGCGCCGAAAAGGTGGCCATGGAGAAGTACCTCCGCGAAGAGGCAAAGGGCATGTCGGTGACCGGTAAGGGCATTGACGAGTTCCTCGCCAAGGAACAGGGAAGCCATGAGAAGGCTGTGAGTAGCGGCTATGGCGTTGACCAGGAGTGCATCGACCGTCTGAGTGGCGGCCTACGCGGCCTGTTCTAGGGAGATGGATATCCTCATCCTCATCTTTTTTGCCGCGAAGCGGCCGATGATGCCGACGATGGCCACGATGCTCGGTTGGTGCTCACAGTGATGGCCACGATGGGGATGACGGTGATGACCACGATGATGATGACGGCGATGGCCACGATGATCACTTGGTGCATATGGTGAGGATGACGGCGATGACCACGGCGATGACCACGGCGATGACCACGATGATGATGACGGCGACGGCCACGATGATCACTTGGTGCATATGGTGAGGATGACGGCGATGACCACGATGATCACTTGGTGCATATGGTGAGGACGACGGCGATGACGATGGCGATAACCACGGCGATGACGACGGCGATGACTACATATCCCATCGTGCGATGGTAGCAAAAAAAAACAGATGATGACGATGAGCATCCACGCACCTTACTCGATCATGTCGAAGCCTCTGAACTCAACCAATCCATCATCGAGGATCTCTTCTGGGCGTGAAGCGATCTCTCCTGTCCTGACCTTGGCGTCTTCGCGGAGGCGATAGAGAACGACACGGTAGGCATTCATCATGAAGATGAGGAGACGAACAAGGATGGTGTTGTTACGAGCCATGCCGATCTGTTGAAGGGCGACTGCGTTGTTAACAGGTACACCAACGATACGATCAACTCCCTCTCTCTTAGGATCGATGTATCTGAGATTACCAGCAGCGTTAAGAGCAGCACCAGGCTGACCAGCAGCAGATGGTAATGCATTGAAGTACCTGAATAGTGGGTGGTTGGATTGATTGGCCATGCTTGGTGGGTTACCGATTTGCGCCAATCCAACGTGACGTGTTGATGCTCCATACTTCTTCTGGATTGCTGCGGCGGTGGCAATCGGTGTCTTGTTGAGGAACGATGGATCAACATCGTCGATGATCTTGTCGATGAGTGCCATGTCAGTGTACAACTGAGCTGCGATGAGGGCACGACCATTCATCTTTGTTGCATCGACAGTTGGGATACTCTCAAGACGTTTCTGCAGGTTCGATTCCGCAACAATGAGGCCAGCGCCGATGGCAGCATTCACGATGCCTTGGAAGTTGTCGGTACTCTTGATGAAGTTTCTAGCATAGTGGATGTCGATGAAGTATGATAGATTGTCTTCGGTCGTTCCAGGAGCGAACGCATAGTCACCAGAGACGAACATGTGCTTGATTGGCCATGGAGCATTGTATCTACGATAGTTTGCCAGGCCATCAAGGTCATACTGAACCTCAGTAGCGATTGTGCTATCATCGCGGAGGTCGTATGGAGAGACAGCTGGGTAGAACTTAATGATGGCCGATCGAGGGAACGGAACTCCTGCCGGTGTTGATGGTTGGGCTACAGCTGGGCCGTTGAACACTTGGCTTCTACCACCAAGACCAGAGATTATGATGTCGGCATTAGCACCCACAACGGCTGGCGTTGTCTTGCCTTGCTCTACTACCTTGATGTTGAGATCCTTGAGGATGTCCTCGATGTAGAATGTTCCTAGTGGCATGGACATCGATTGTTTGGCACCGCCGATTGTTACGTCCATGTTGAATACCACCCTTACATCATCGGTGTTGATGTTAAGAGCATCGACTTGGAAGGTGACAACACCTGGGTTGAAGACATTGTCCAACTCAGCTGTGACAGCGGTTCTGAACTTGCCCATCTGACCGCGCAAATGATTCCAACCAGATGTCATACGTCTTGAGACTTTGGATTCACCGGAACCTCTGATGGTGCTGAAGATACCACTTGCACCAGGCGCAGGAGAGATGTAAACAGTGCCTGCAATGTTTGGTCCGTTGACAAGGTTAGAACTTACGGCACCTCTTTCATCGTAAAGCATTGGTCCACTAACTATTTCGCCAAATAGTGCTTTCTGGAACACTTGATCACTCAAGAACTTTGGGCGACCGATAGGAAGCTGTGAGATGCCTCTCATCATGTTTTGGTAGAGGTGGAGGTAGGCGCCTCTAACAGTTACATCCTTTGCCCATGGGTTGATGAGGAGACCAGCGGTCATCATCTCCGAGTTGGTTGGGTTGAAGCCCTTATTTTTTACGATGTCGTCGTACACTTTCTTTCTGGTCTCGTCGTGTGGGATCAACGCATCAAGCACCATCTTGTCGAAGGTGTATGAGTAGTTCATGAGGTGCGCGAATGGCATGAAGCGAGAGAACTGACTGAAGTCAATAGGCACGATGTTCAGGTCGAGGATGTTGGCAACATCGATCTTGGCTATCGAGGTGTTGTGGTTTCTTGCGACGATGTTAAAGTGCTTGTAGACCTTATCGGCTTGTTCACGTGAATCGGTGATCATGATCGACGAAAGGAAGTCGGATGGAGGTGTGGTGATGAACATTGAGTTCATGTAACCACCAGCAGCGGCAGCAATGACGATACCTGGTGCCCAACCAAGACTACCGCTGATGAAGAATGATAGACCCCAAGGGGCAAGGATGTCAGCGGTCGCAGGGATGGTCACGTATGTTTGACCAACTGCTTCGTCAGGGTACTCAACATTAACGCCATTACCATCGAATCTTGTTCTGGCAACGATCGACTTGTATGCTCTGGCATCACCAATCATACCTGTGACAGATACGATGCCGTTGACGATGTTCTTCACATCCTCAACGCCAAGTGCCTCTGGACCATCGATGGATTGCTTGAAACGGCCGATGAGGTCGTCGATAATCCATGATGATGCAGCTCCCCTCATACCTCTTGCGAAGTTAGTGAGGTAGCGAGCAGGTGATTTTTTGGTGGCCGGATGGAAGGCTGCGTAGTTGTTGTCTGCATTCATGCGGCTAGCAAAGACATAGCCAAAGGCAAGGGATGGTGGAATGAACGGAGATGTTGCATGCTTCTCACGATAAGCCTTGAGGAAACCTGGATACAACTCACCATACTCGGCCGACACTTGCAGTTCCTTGGTGAGATCATCGGCAGTCTTCATGAAGATGGTGGCGATGTCGGCAAGGCGAGACAAGAGGCGAGAGAAATAAGGAACAGACCTAGACTCGGATGGCGATGGCATGGCAGCTGGATAGGCCACGTTGGTGTTGGCCACAACAACTAGGTTGTCATCGAGCATGAAGTTATCGACTATCGACTTGAGGAAGATGGCACGATGTTGGATCTCATGGAAGATGTTGTAGAGTAGTGGCATGTCGTCACGCATGCGGTCCTTAACGAGGGTAGAGATCTCAGAGAGAGTGAAGGCGACGTTTGATTGAGTGCCAGCAGCATTCTTGTTGCCTACGATGTTCTTGACGATGTGGGCAATCGATGCGTAGAGGATGCGGTCTTCGACTGGATAGCCACGAGTGAGTCTCGTTGGATCTGGATTGGTTCCTACAGCAGTTCCCGATAGTTGTGGGTTGGTTGCAGGATCACGAATGATGGCAAACGTACCGCCGTTGATACGTTGCAAGTTGCCCATAGCAACCATTGCGCCGTTGGATGTTGGGATATCCTTGTCAGTCACGATGTTTCTCATGCCGGCAGCACCATTACCACCACGTGATTCCTTGAAGACAGCTGGCCACATGTCTGGCCATGCGTTGCCGAATGGATTGGACACCTCAGATGGGAAGGCTTTATCGAATGCACCCAAGACACCTTGGTAGACCTTCTCGCAACCACTATCGAATGATCTTCCGAGGAAACGCGCAACGGCCTGATTGAGGGCACTGAAGAGGTCGGTGCTGGACTTGAAAGCTCCATCCCAGTCATAGAGGGTTGTGTACCTACCGGCAAAGCGAAGATCCATACGTGTCTTTTCCCCGTCAACTGCTACATGCATTCTGTCAATGCCCGACCCATTGTAGATCCATTTGGTTTCCTCGATACCTGCACCTCTGGAGAAATCATAGATGGCTGACATTCTTAGAGAATCTGCGAGGAGTGCGTTTGTCTTCATCTTTGGCATGAAGCGACTGATGGCGGCAATGGCCATGTCGAGACCATAGTAGTTGCCGAGGTGTTGATCGAGACCACCAGGTGATCCAACAATCTTCTGTCCTTCGAACTTCACGCGAATGAGGTCGTCATAGAGTTGATAGATTGTGTTGCGGTTAGCTGGACCAGTGATGATACCAGCATAGAGGTTGTAGAATGCTGGGTCGATGAATGGTCTGAACTTCTCCATGGATGTCTTGACGGATGCGATCATGCTTTGCGCAATCTCCTTGGCCTTCGAGTAGTCGATGTTGATACCGTTTTCGGAGACGACCACACTGAAAAGCGGGTTGTTCACGAGAGCGTAGAGAACTTCGATGATGTGTTGGCCGAGAACGTTTACGTAAGGGTCCTGAGGGTTAGGTGGAGAACCACCGAATGTCAACGTAGAGATCGCACCACTTCTGAGTTTTTCCTCGAGGGTTGCAAGGTTTCTATTGACTGCGTTGGCGGCAATTGGGCCAGGTAGTAAGAGAACACCAGCAGCACCTCCGACCTTTGCCATGACCCTCGCGATGGTCTTTCTGGAGATACCTGTGTGGACATCTGTTACGACACCATCCACATTGGCTGTGGTGATGTTGATACCAGCGCCTGTGTTATACAAGAGTGCCTTACCGAAGCCATTGTCAGAGTCGACGAGATAGCCGATGGAGATGATGTTGGTCACGTAAGCATCGAGGATTGACAGGGCGTTCATGCCGCCGATGACAACTTCGTGGAATGCCACGTACCTCTCCTTGTCGTACTCATTGAGGTTGACAGTGCCACTGATGAACTTCGAGAGGATGTCCAGTTTTTTCGCGACCTTTGGTTCAGCGGCGATTGACTTGGAGACACTCTTGATAGCACCCTTGAGACCATTGGCGGCGTTGATGGCAGCATCATCGATGAGGTACTCCTCGAATGAACGACGGAAGTTGTGGTAGAGTTGCATGTACTCTCTGTAGTACTTCTTGTCGGCCAGTGAGCGAGTGAACGATCCTGGAAGGACGGCGCCTGGATAGGTCACTGTCGATGTGACGTAGTTGGCCGATGGAAGTGAGCTGAAGAATGACTCTGTCTCGTCGTTGCCGACAAGGAGTGCGTCGGATGTGTAGTCGTTGACGCTTGGATTTGTCGTAAGTGACCCCCAGAGTGTTCTGTCGGCTTCCTTGAGCTTCTCGTAGTCCTCGACGTCATCCTTGGTGACGATGGTGAAACGACGGTTGACCTCGTTCTTCAAGCCGTTAAGGATGACCTTGATCTTCTCTTCATCGGACGAGGCGGATGTGCTGTCGACAATCTTGTTGACGAGGGACACGATGTTCTCGAGCTGAGATGAAGTGAGGATCGATTGGTTGCCCCTGTCGGCCTTGAAGATGAAGCTGACAAGTGGGCCATACAGACCCTCGATGTCAGGAACGATCGAGATCTTCAAGAGCTGCGACTTGGAACGATTGAGGTTTGGTGCGCCCATGTACTCACCATCCTTGTCCATGCTGAAGATCTTCTTGTAGAAACGGACCAGCCATGGGAGACGAATGTAGAGTGGGATGAAAGCATCTCTCACGTCGACGTTGCCGGCACCACCGATGATCTGACGAACAGCGGAGTTGTACACGTTGTACATGTTTGGTCGCTTGACGATCTCGAACACTTGAACACAGGCGAGGATCTTGGTGAGCATACTCTTGAAGAGCGTCACGAACATCTCGTCTGTACGAACGAGAATCGACGTACCGCGGAGGTAGTCGAATGTCTCAGAACGCATGTAGAGAGCTGGTGTGGTGATTGGGACAGCGACTGGTTGAACGACAGGAAGTGTCAAGGCAGCTGAATTGTTGGCCGGTTGATAGACTGGCTTTGTTGGAGCGAGGTTGTTGCCCTTGACCTGGTTGATGAGATCGTAGACGTTCTGGAAGAGGCCAGGAGCAGCTGTCTTGATGGCCGCATTGAGCGATGACATGTTCGTCTTGAGAGATGCAACATGTGCCGCATTGGCTGCACTGAACCCAGCAAGTGTTGTATGTCCAGGAGGAACAGCACCGACAACTGGAGGAGCCATGATTGCGTTGAATGCTGTGATGGCGGCAGTGATCTGTGCAGTAGTTGTCTGGTCGAGGACAAGGAATGAGCAGTAATGCATGTAGTCGTTGAGCGCTTTGTTCAGTGAACCAGCTGAGAGATACTTAGCTGACTCGGTTGTTTTTTCGCGAGCGTACTTCTGGCCGAGCTTGTAGAAAATGCTCACGATGTTACGAATGAGACTGAAACGACCAGCGAATGCCTTTGATCTCTCAAGAGCATTCTTGGCATCAGCCTCGTTAACAAGGCCGTATACAGGATGGCCAGCGTTGCTGTTGTTGGTGAAGAAGTTGTAGTAGTGTTGAGCGGCACGACCATTACCGAGCTGACGAGTTGTAGCGTCCGGAAGGTTGCCAGCAGCATTGTATGGGAACGAGTCGAAGATGCTGGTGAAGATGTCGCCTGTTGTCGCATCGTACATGTTACGGACGAGCGATACATCCTCAAGGAGCGCAGAGATCTCAGAGATCTCGGTTGTCGACAGACGAATGTCGTGGGTGAAGTTGCCCAAGAGATAGTCGATAGCCTCAGCGCCCTTCCAGATGTTTCTCATAGTGTCGCACTGATCACTGATGAACTTTCTGAAGACCTCGACGGCTGCGTCAGTGCCGATACGGGCGAGGTAGCCTGTCTGGTAGTCATTGATCTCTGTGAGGACACCAGCGTTGGCTTGACCGTTGATTTGCTCGTACTCAGGAGTCACACCGGCGAAGTCACTCTTGACGCTCTTGATGTTCTCACGAACCTTGGCCAACTTGACAGCGCCTTGCATTCTCTCGATGACGGTTCCGAGGTCGAGGATGCTCTTCATGAGGCCTGATGTGTTCATGACCTCAGGGATGAGTTGTGCAGAGAGGTCAACGCCTCCGTCAACGCCTCCGTCAACGCCTCCGTCAACACCGCCTTCAGCCGAGCCGATGATCTTCCTGAATCGCTCAGTACTATTATCAGACAGGGCGATGATGTCAGCAATCGACTTGGAGACTCTCTCGAGAGCCATCTTACCTTCACCACTCGATGCATTGGCCAACTCAACCGTCACGGCTTGGAGGGCCTTGTAGTTGTTGATGAGGGATCCACGAACATTATCAGCGCTTGGGTCCTTGACGGCGCCGGAGAGAGCGACGTATGTCTTACCCTTGAGTGTCTTATCCTCGCGGAGGAAGTACAAACGGATCATGAACCTCTCTAGCATCTCACCACCTGGAATGCTCACGCCAACGTGATCGACCATTGCAGAGATAGCAGCGCCGATCTCCTTGTACATGCCTCCGAGACGTGTGACGAAGCCGAGGAGTTGAACGGCACGTTCGTTCTTGGCGTTGTGGATCTTCTTAGTCACCTCGCTTTCAGGGTACTCAGGATCGGCGGCACCACTCTTGACGGCGGTGTTGATGTTTGAACGCCTCTCGAAGTTCTTGCGAAGAAGATCATAGGCCTCGAAGATGGCTGTCTTATCCTTGCCATCCTCAGGAAGTGACTGGATGAGCTTCTCGAGGTCGGCCATCTTTGTCATGTTCTTGTATCCCTCGATGGTTGTGCCGATCTTCTTGGCAGCGTCTTCGAAGATTGCGGCGGCGGATCCAGTGATGATCATCATATTCAGCAGCTTATACACAAGTTGCATGTAAGAATGATTGGATGGATTTGCATCCGTCACGTGGCCGTAATCGATAGCCTCCTTTGCCAACAACTCGGTGATGTCCTTGCTTGCTGGGTCGGTAACGCCTGTAGTGATTGCACGAAGCATACCGAACTGCACGTCGACCTCGGATGTGATGAAACCGATCGCCTCTTTTTTGTTCGTGGCGATCATTCTTTCACCCTCGGACATGGTTGGTTGAGTGGCGTCGATGATCTCACCCGAGAGTGTCTTAACGAGGCCGAGGAGTTTACCGATGTTACCCTCGATGATGATGATGTCTCCCTGTACGACGAGGAACTCAAGGTGCATGCCGACGGTGAGCGAGTGGAGAACCTCAGCTGCCTGAGTGATCTTCACGTCCATTGGCAATGTTGGGTTGATGACTGGGTGGCCGACGAACTTGTTGATGAGTTCGGTCAACTTGGCGACGACGTTAGGCAGCTTCTCGGCGTTGAACTGACGGCCATTGGCCATTCTTGCGATGAACCAGTTGGCCTTCTCTACGTTGGATAGTTCGGCTGGTGGGCGTTCTTGCACGAGGGATGAGACGGCCTTGATGATCTCAGCCGAGAGTTCGTTCTTGGCGGCCGAACCGCTGGTCTTGAGGTACTCGCGAGCAGTCATGAGGCCGAATGATGTCTCAGAACCACCGTCAACACAGTCGCATGAACCGTGCTTGGCGCCGTACATCTTCTTAGCCATGGTGTAGACATCTTCGGAACCGCCGATAGCGAGACGGGAACGAATGCCGCTGAGGATGTTGGCAATGGTTTGCTTACCAACGGAGAGAGCCTTTGGCAACTTCTTGAGGATCTCAGGTGTCTGGGTCCTTGATGCGACGTTGATGATGGCTGTCTCGATTCCCTCGGCAAGGGCGACAGCGGTTCCCGCAGCAGCCCCCGCAGCAGCGCCTGCGGCTGGTGTTCCAGCGACGGTTGCGATGATACCGACAACGTATGGGATAGCCATGATGCCGTACCTTCTAGCGGTCTTGAGGAGAGTGATGATGTCTTCTGACTTGATCTGATCAGAGGACAGGCCGGTCATTCTCCTGATTTCATCGACGAGGGCTGTCATGTTCTGGTCGAGGAAGTCAACGAGGTTGTCGTCGACGACGTCCTTAGAGACAGGGAGATGTTCGATGGTGTTGGCAATGGCCACAGCATTAGGGTTGTTCTTGGTCAACTCTGCGATCCTTTGTGTAAGGTCGCCGCCAAGAGAAGCCGAAGCGTTCTTGGAGAGAGCAGTGCTTTGTGAGGAACCCATAGCGTATGCCACCCCGCCAACGAAAAAACCGAAATGTAAACGACGGGGGGTATTGACATGTAGCGTCTCGGAAACAAAAAAGTATCTGGAACGATTATGTTTTTTCGTAACTTTCCTGCTACCGCATACCAAATCCATGGCCAAAGCTGTTAAGCAACAAGTGTTCTGCAACTTCGTTCAATACATCAAGGACCGTCACCCTGAGTTTCGTGACCTTGTGAGTCGATCATGTTCTCGACTGGCCTTCAAACCGCCAGCCGGCAAGGGTATCTCTGGCATTACCATCCTATTCCCCGACGCTGCCTTCAAGGCAAAGATCGAAGATCTCCTCTATGGTCCAACCAATGAGGATTTCGTCGCCGCCGGCGCTCTCGTTCGTTCATGTGTCATCCACGCATACCTTCCAACCGCCGCATCCTTCACCGCCCAGAAGGACGACATTCCATCGTCCAACGGCAAACGCATTCTCGTCGATAATGTCGAGGGTGACACGGTCACTCTCGCTGGCGGTTGCAAGATCGTTCCGGACAGAGAGTTCAGAACACCAGATCAAGGCAATGGCAAACAGGTAGCCTTCTGGTATATCAAGAGCGGCCAACCAAAGATCTCCGATGAGCCTGCAAAGTACCTCCATGCATCACTTCGCAAGGGCGGTTATTATGGCGGCAGCACTAATCAACTCTCACCTGCACAAGTCATCCGTAACCTCAATCGTACGTCATACATGAGGACCATCCTCTACGCATATCACGCAGCCAACGTCGCCGCCAAGAGCGGCACTGCTCCATACCGCATGCCTCTCCTGGAATACAGCGCCTCGCTCATCGGATACATCGCTGACAAGTATCCTGACTACCTCCCAGACGCACTCTGTGTCTGTAACGTGGGCTTCTCTGACATCGTCCTCCTCCTCGAACCTGACTGTACCATTGAGCCGCTCATCCCTGATCGCATCGTCGATGAATGGTGGGACAATCGTACAACATATCCAATCGTCGACACATACACACGCGCATTCAAGGCCGTGGCAAATGCCGGTGCTTGTTTCAGCAAGAGAGCAGAGGTGGCGAAGGCCTTCAATGCTTACCGTGATAACAACCCAGTAGGCATTGACACATTCACAAAGGTCGCCAACATCTACCTCACCATGGCAGAGAAGAACGCTGTCTTTGGTATCAACAACCTCTTCCCAGCTCGTGTTGCTGACAGATATCACACCTACCCAGCAATGAAGATGAACGAAGACGACAGAAGAGCATGCTTCGAGGAATGCTGCATGGCATACGAGCTTGTAGCGAATGGCGGCGAGGTGGACCTTACAGAGTCAGCCCGTCTCTTCTGCGCTTTCCACTCAGGAAAGGCTGGCTTGGGATTCGGCTCGATGCTTGTCATGAGCTACGATCGTGCGCGCGCTAGATCAGGAGACTTCATCAACAACATCATCTCCCCTATCTACCACAGCAACCTCATGCTGTACATGCCAGGCATCGACCTACTCCCAGATCACATCTCTGATCCTAAGGAGGCTCACCCTGATGACTTTGTCGACCTCAACGTATTCAACGTCAACATCGCTGCAAAGACATACTCATCGCAGAAAGAGAACATCCCGCTCCTCGATAGAATGGCGCTTCACTGCTACGGCATGACCAGCAATGGTGCCATCAACATTCCAAGCATGTAGACGGGGACAACGACACCTTCATCGCCATCTTTTTTGGTGACGAGGAATATAATGCAGTGGCTACTTATCATACTATCTATCGTCGTCGTAATAATCCTCGTCGTCGTTCATCATCGCCGAACAGAGGGTGCAGAGGATGCCGCCCCGACGAATACTACCGCCTCGACGAATACGACCGCCTCGACTATCAAGGGTTACAGCATCCCATTCAACGACGACGGGACTATTCGCATGGGCAACGCGCAGAGGGACGCATACATCGTGAAAGGCATCGACGAGTGCCGGAATATATCATCATCATTCGGCCGCGTCGGGATCTATACAGAGCCGAACACATGCTTCCTCGTTGGTGGCAGGAAGGATGGGATGGACGTCATCCTCAATGAGGCCGCAATGACTGGAAGGAATGTGAGGGTGCCACAGGCGGAAAATGGGCCATGCTATCCGGTCGGTGTCTACTAGGGATCATGTGTCATCGTCTTTTTTTGCGGTGATGATCGGTTCGTGACCGCGGCGATGACCGCCTGACCCTCGCCGTGGCAAAAAAGATGATGATGATGATGATGATGATGATGATGATGATCCCCTCACTCCTCTCATGCGCATGACACCAACTCATCGATGTATGTGTTTCCCCAATACTTCAACCACTCGAGGCTACTAGCGCCCTTACCAGGTTGCTTCTGATGTCCGTGCGTGTGTCGCACCTTCACCTCGTCGGTAAGCGCCTCATACTCGGCAACGATCCTCGAGACGAGCGGTACATTCTTCTTGTCAGTGAGCTTATCCTTGGCCACCCATGTGTTGTACCAAACGGTGACCGTCATCATCGAGTAGTTAGAGTCGGTGTAGATGATGTACTTCCATGATGTCTCCCCGTCCTTTGGCATCACCGCGCGTGTCTCGCGGATGACATCAAACGACATTCTCAGCGCCGTCAACTCGGCTATGTTATTTGTCGTCATCTTCACTACCCCCGATGCAATATATCGCTTTGGCGTAGCGGCCACCGAGAACGCCTGTGATGGACTTGGTGTGTACTCGTTGACAACGACGCGATGACCGATGCAAGCGCCAAGAGAGGTGAATATGGCGTACCCCGCCTTTGCCTTCCTGTTCTTCGCAGAGTGACCTGCGTCACAGAAGATGTAGACACGCGATGATCTGTACACCGACGCCCAGTTCACGAAGCCGCGGCCGATTGATAGTAGATGATTGTTAGCGCGCCAGAAAACGTCGGTGTGGTTCCAATGCTCGGGGTTCAGCGGGTCGTTGTTCTTCAGACTGCGAGTGGATGGATGTCCCCATGCATAGGCGGTCTCGAAGATTGCCGAGGCAGCGTCGATCGCCGTTTTTCCGAGGAGGATACCAACGGGCTTCATGTCGGCGATGTCTCCTTGTCGGTCTCCTTGTCGGTCTCCCTGTCGATCGCCGAGAGAGTAGCTCTTCATCATCGCAGTAAGGAACGGCATATTCCCACGAGAGTTGATGAGAAGGACGCCCTGATCTCGCCAAGTGCCCAGGTAGCCATCATCGGGGAACGTTTCTACGCTCTCGTGATCATCCATACCTTTGTTTGCGGCGACGATGATAGATAGATTGCTATCGCTCGGTGCGACACCGACTGGGTATGAGAAGGCCATGGCAGTCCTCTTCATCTTGTCTGGGAATGGATCTTGTCCGATGATGACGATGCGCACGTCGCTCGCAACCTTCATCTCCCCGAATAACTCATCGAGGAACTCGTTAGATGGTGGCTCGGCGGATAGTACGTCCTCCTCCTCTGACAGGTAGAAGCGCACGTAGTTATCGCGGAGGTCGAACGTGGACATATTTTGTAGACGCAGACATGGCCTTTCAATTTCTCCAATCTTTGGGGTGAGGGTTATAAAAAAACATGCTAGCATTGCAGATCGCGCTTATCGTGACCATGATCATCATCATCTGGGCCGCTTACGACTATTGGGTTGTCTTCTCTGAGAACCCTAAGAGCAACTGGTTCATCGGTGTGACTGCCGCCGCATTCCTCATTGCCGTAAAGGTGCTCTATGATAGGTACACTATCGAGGTGGTCACCGAGAGACAGTACCCTGACCGCTTGAAGGAAGCTATGAGAGCCGCCCCGTAGATGACGCGGCCGTTGGATCTTTTTTTGCCGTCATCGCCGTGACAAAAAAAAGAGACAGTCTAGTTTCTACAGGTGATCATCACGTCTTCATAACTCTTGAAGCCACCAATGCCCATCAACTTACTCCACTGATCATGACTGAGAGTGCCGAGTTGATATACATCGATGTATGGAGTGAAATGGATGAGGACAGTGTGATCGCTGCAGATATACTGACGAGCAATGCTTCCGTAACAGATACAGTACATGATTTGCTTATCCCTGAGGTTAGCCTGAACAGAGTTAGCAAAGCAAACCCCACGTGCACCCTTGAGGATTGGTAGGTTCATGAGAAGGCCAGGAGCGATCTCTGATGGAGTTACATGACCTCTTCTGATGACTTCTGGGATCTCAATCTCATCGTTATCACACTCGACAGCTATCTCATCACTAACAACAGTTGTGACACGGCTGTGTGTGAATGAGCTAGGGAGGGTTGATGGCATGGAGGTAGATACACCAACACCGTCGAGGATGTTGAGAGTGAGGCCAGGTAAGAAGATCTCAGTGTTGTATTGATTTCCATCGTCAGTGCCGAGGATTTCGAGAACAGGTGCTTTACCAGCATGGAAGATAACATCGCATCCGTTAGCGCCGAGGTTGGTTTGAAGGATTTGTGAGAAACTCATTGTTTTTTTTGTGGTATGCATTGGCCGCGCGACAATCAATTTTGCACAGCCCGATGAAAAAATAAGGACCGCGATGGTCATGGAGATATATACAGATGATGGCATGTTTACTTCATCATCTCGGCTGTCTTTCTCTTGAGGATGGCTGTCTCGATGGAATTGAGGCTGCCCATGTTATAGACGGCACCATCGTGGACGAAGATGATGTCTTTGTCGTCAACGATGAACTGTCCAATGTTGTCATCGATGATGGTTCCGCTGGTGACATTAAGGCCTACGAGGTGACGAGCAATGCCTTCTGGAATGGCCTTACCGGCTATTGGTCCCATGCCATAGCTAACTAACTTGCCAGGGGCGATTGGGGATTCTGTGAGATCATAGTCTCTGATTTTTTGTGGAACGGCTAGTGTCATGTCTACGTTGCCCTTTGCAACTTCGTTGATGGATGTGATCCTATGATGGGTTACCTTCTCTGGAATCTCTGGTGATTCTCTGCATGTGATACCACCGGCTCTTTCGTCGATGAGGACGGCGATGCCAGGGAGGAACAATTCGACGTGGATTTCAGATGCAGGGTCTTCGCCAGTGATGGAGAGGTAAGTATCATGGATGTTAACCCATGCGTTATCGAAGCTACGAGAGGTACTAAGGATAGTAGAGAATGACATTGCCGTTAAGTGAGCTTCAAGGTGGTAGCATTCAATTTTTTGCGCGGCGATGAGATATACACATGATGGATAACTCACTCGCTCGTCGGGATGACATCACTCAACAATACATTCTCCTAAACGCTGCCTGCCGTAGCGGCCTATTTCGTAACGAGGCCGAGGTGGGCATCGATGCTGCCATAGCACGGATACTCGACGGCGATGACATGGGCATTAGTCGGTCAGGGATGCTCACGTTCATCCTCACCTCCATCATCGGCCACGCATGTGAGGACAGCATACGATACATCATCGAGACCTACCAGCCGCTCATCAACCAAGATGTCGTCGACGCTGCCTGTCTCTCTATGAACGAGTCAGCCTTCAAGGTGCTCTGTGAGATGTATCCACACGGCATCTTCCGAGGTGGCTTTACCTGCCCCGATAATTCACGCAATCTCTTGGCGATCCAGTGCGCCATTATCCAGACGGGTGCTGACCCATGGTCATTCATGGATGCCCTCGACGAGTCAGCGTACAGCATATGGTATCGGGGGAGCATGACGAGGCATCGGGCGTTCGTCGATGATAGGTTGCTGATGATGAACGGGTACTACTCAGAGAAGATAGCCACCCTCTACCCTGACTTTGGAAGACGGATGTCGAAGGTTGGATACGTCCGTCTGTTATGGGCGGCAACGAAGCACAAGCGATTGAGGGAGGTGGTAAAAAGGGTCGCGGTGGCTAGAAGGACATGGAGATGGCCAGGAGATGTATTCATCATCGCGGAGTGAGGGACGAGGGAGAGAGGGGGAATGACCATCTTTTTTGCGGCGATGGCCATGATGATCACAGCGACGATGACGGCGATGGCTACGGCGATGGCTACGGCGATGGCTACGGCGAAGATGACGGCGATGACCACGATGACTGTCCATGCTCACGACGAAGACCACTATAATCACGGCGAGGATGACGGCGATGACCACGATGCTCGCTTGTTGACCACGGCGAGGATGACGGCGATGACCACGATGCTCGCTTGTTGATCACGGCGATGACCATGATGATCATGGCAATGGTCACTGTGAGGATGACGGTGAGGATGACAATGATCACTCAACTCTTACGGCGATGATGGCAAAAAAAGATGCGGCCCTCATCTCCATCTACGCGTCACCCTCTCTGTGACCACCGGGACTGTCCCATCTAATCTTTGCGCTCTTCTTGAACTCCTCAAACGACCACTTGCCACCGCTGTCATACCCGTCGAAGAGATGTGCACGGAACTCCATCATCAGCAGATCGAGGACCTGATGGGCATCGAAGTATTCGTACGGGAGGCCGTTCAGTCGCGCCCAGACATAGAAGAGCGAGTACACACCACACTCTGTCATCGAGTGCTGCTGGATGAGATGGTTGTGGACTATCTCACACCTCTCCTTCGTTCCCGTGGCCATGTCGGCAGCGTTCAAGCGGTTGAGCGACTGTTGCACTCTCTCAAGGTATGAGCACCATTCAGGCACCGGCGCCCTACCCGACGAGTTGAAGAACTCAGCTGTCGGCCATCGTCCTCGATTGTCGACGAAGAGTGCCATCCAATGTTTGCCGCCGTTCTCGTACTTGTCAGAGTTGATGATGCATGCGCTGCATGTGAAGTTCTTGAAGAGTTCGTAAGGATCGATGGTGGCCAGCGTGTCCGCACCCTCAACGACGCGGCCATTCCTGAAAGACCATACCGTGTAATCCAGCATGTTGAAGTTGTACGCGAAGAAACCATCAAACGCCGACTCCCATTGCTTGAGGATGCTGTCGATGTCGGTGTTGGATAGAAGCTCAGTTCCCTTGGGGCCAGGTATCTTCAGGTTGAGCATCTCCTCTGACACCATGTTTTCTGGAAGTTCAGAGACAAGGTCCCTGTCAGACGCATTGCCATACCTCTTTTTTATCGCCTCGACTGTTTCTTCGTCGGTAATCCCAGTGACGGGGATTCCTGCTTTCTTCGCTAGGTAGGTTACCGCGCGATCGGATAGGCACGTGCCGCGATACTCACCCTCACGGATAAGTGAACACTCGGAGACAACTTCGGGAACGAGCACCTTCGTCACCGCATCTTTCTTTGTAACATTCTCATCGGCCATTGTCGTGATATATTGTGGTGATAACTTTTTTGCGATGTGCGTCATACGTAAACCATGGATATCGCCCTCGGCATTCTCATCCTTCTGATCATCATCCTCGCATACGGATGGTACAGCGGCCGCGTCATCTTCAGGAAAGAGGCATACGGCAACTACAATGATCTCGCATGGGCTGCTGGCCTCCCTGGATCATGCAAGACATGTGGATCTGACTACGATCCTAACCTCGGCGAATCCAACCTCATGAGAAAGACACTCGAGAACACGATGATACCATCAAAGGTCGACTACTACGGCCTTCCACAGGGACAAACCTACTTCGGCTCATCTATGAACGACCAGCTGCCTGGCAAGATCTGGAATGTTGCCAAGCGGGGATAGAGAGGAACGCCAAAAAATGATCACGTGCTTCTTTTTTCGTCGCGAAGAATAATAACATGCCACTTCTTTATGGGCTGATCATCGCCATCGCCCTCATTGCCATCTATCATGTGTACAAGACACCAGAGACATTCGTGATCGTCAAGGACGACAGCAACCGCGAGGTTGTCCTCTCACCAATCGAGGCAGCACGACTTGGTATCACCGACAAAGCAGCCGTTTATGACGGACGTGACAGAGTATTTTAGTTTTACGGGGGTGTAATTTTAGTTTTTTTCTTTCTGCGCCCCCTGGCATACCAAACAAACCATGACTGCCCATCGTAGAAGAAGAGGAGGTGCCGCTAAGAAGACATCATCCCATAAATCATCATCATCCAAGAGAAGATCCGCTGCCAGAAGAGCAGCAAAGAAGGCTGCCAGAAAATAGATTGGGCCACCCATCTATGACTCTCATAGCCACGTCATTCTCACCATCATCCCTACCTGTACATCAATGATTAGCGTCGAGTTGCTCCGCTGATCTTTTTTGGTCCCATCATCGTCACTACCGCGAGTGTCGAGTGGTCGTCATCATGGCCATCGCTGTGACCATCATGCGACCACTGCCGTGGAAAATGAGTGTGCACTGTGTGTGGTCATCGCTGTGGTCATCGCCTTCGTCATCGCCGTGGTCATTGCCGTGATCAACGAGCGTGCACTGCTTGCGATCATCGCTGTGGTTATCGCCGCCTTCGTCGTTTCCGTGGCCATCACGTAATCGTCGCCATAAGCGCTACCAAAAAAAGACGACGCCTTTGACCGCATTTCAGAGACGATAACACCCATGACCGACATACATCATGAGCATAGTCAGGTATGGAGAGATCATCGCGGCATTCCCCAACACATCAGGCAGTGACATGTTCATCATCGACACGAATAAGGGTTGGCGATTGCGAGTCACAGCCACTCCGAGAGATGGAAGGATCGCATGGGAAGATGTCACGAGTATCGTCGAGGTCATCCTCAGCGGCTCTTCCCCAATCATGAATGCGCCTGCTAGACCGTCGAATCCATTCGTGACATCCCCGTTTCCACCAAGGAGATGGGGTGATGATGGCAGTGGCAGTGGTAAGCCAATGCGCACGCTGTCTGTGGGGCACCCTAACCATCGCGACGACCCAGAACGTCTCCTATGGGGCAGTGACCATGATAAATACCTCGACATGAACCCAGTATCGCGAACAATGGAGTGAGCGAGTCATCCTGTCGGACGGCGAGTCATCCTCACTTTTTTTCGTCGCCCACATCCCGAGCGGCATACTCGTAGCCGCACTGAGTGCTAATCCTCAACCGTCCGTCGCCCATCAGGAAGATGTCAGCCACATAATCCTCGATGATACCCTCAGGGTAGACCTCTGTCGGCCGCTGGTGAGGGATGATGTGACCACGAGAAGCGATGATGGCCCTTACACCGCCCACATACACATCCGCGTCGGAGAGATTGTGTGTCGCGTCGGCATCGAAGAATGACCTGTCATGTGTCAGTGGGTGGTACTTGAGGATGACCGTCTCGCCCACCTGATATCTGTAACCATCGCTGCCAAGGTAGGCGCCACCACTAGATCCCTTCGACATCCCTCTGCCTCTATCGGCTACGATCCTGACCACTTCATCGCGGCGAGGAATATTCGACCCCCTCGTAGGACTGAAGTGTATGATATGCGATGCTTCCCCATTCGTCGCGATGACATATGCCTCGTGGTTTTCGCGTGTATAAATCCTGTTCATGGATGAGATATAACTATGGGCAACACGAAGTTAACAAGAATCATCGGTGTTATCATCGCCGCATGGATGATGATGAACATGATGGAGATGATGATGGCCTTCCCCGAGCGCCGCCCTGAGATCCGCCATGAGATCCGACCTGACCACGCTCGTGACACCGAGGCAGCCGATGCATCCTTCCTTTGGCGATATGGTGGTCCATACGGCGTCTACTGCGGCATCTATCACTCATCATACACATTCGAGGAACCAATCAATCCTGTCGACCGTACATGTCAGCTGCATGACACTTGCATCTCCGCAGCCGGCTCTTATCTTTCCTGCATCTGCAACGAGCAGCTATCGCGGAGAATCTCAGAGGTATGCCCGCAGAATATCACCGCGCGGGAGAGGGGCGATGGTTACTATCGCGATCAGATCATCACCGCCATGTCGGTGGCTACCACCCTCTGCGATAATATCTGTGACCTCGAGCATCGTTACCTTGTTTCGGCTGAGCGAGGATTCAATGCCATCCCATTCTACGGCCCGATTGATGAGGTGATGCTCACGAGAGCACCTAGGCAAAAAAAGGTGATGAAGATGATGATCACCACCACCGATCAAAAGGAGGCAGCCTCATCCCCATCTCTACTCATTGGCATCATCCCGAAGGCCGCTCTATCAACCTTTGGTGACCTCAATCTGATCGGCAAGCCGCCGCTATCTGACTTCAGGCAGTGGATGGATGGTACATACCATGTTCCAGAGGATAGCGTTCTCTTTGTCTTCAACCCGATGAATGTCACTGACACATTCTACGCCTATGAGAGATAGGAGGGTCGATCATCTTTTTTGCGTGGCGATGACTACAAGCAGTGCACACTTGTTGCCCATGGCGACGATCACGTGATAGCCACGGCGATGACCATTCGCGACGATCACGCGAGGAACGCAAAAAAGATGGTGATGACCCTTCGTCTCTACAATTCCTTCTCCCCGAGAACCTCTATGTTATCCCATGCATCCGCTACACCCTCGATGACGACTTCCCCGTCTCTCTTGTACACGTACTTTCCACTCTTACCATCGACGAAGAGAACACTTCCATCCTTCATGAGGATTGTCATGTCCTTCCCTCTTCCTATGATGTCCCCCGGCATATTCGCGATCCCGATCTCGTTATTCTCGGCGATCCTCTCGGAAATGTACATAGTCTTGTCCTCACCATCAACAATACCCGCGGCGATCCTTCCCTTCACTGGCACTAGCCACTTGAAGATCCTCACGAGAAGGTCGCGGATGAGACCATGGATATATCTGGCGAGCCTATGGCACTGAAATTTGGTGGCGGCAATGAATACACTGAACATTTTATGCTGCATAGACATTCACCGACGATTAAGAATTCGTCTATATCTGCGAGATATTATACGATGTCCATCAACTACCTCTACGTCTCACAGCGCGACGAAGACCCATCATCAGTAATCATCAGCGACTATCGCTCGCTGCAACCAAACGTCCGCGACATGAAGTTCATGGTCATGCACTGCGGCGGTGACATCATGGGATGTGTTGGTCGCTTTCTTACTCGCGGTGGGTACATGTACACACAAGCTGCCGCATTCGCCCCATCCTCGATTGCATCGCAGACATTTAGACTGACTCAGTCAAAGCCATTTCCTCTCTCTGACCTATACCTTGTCCTCGGCCCGCTACAGTCAGAGGTGATCATGAAGATCTATCACCGCCAACCATTCGACGTGGACATGAAGGCGCTCGTTGAGGGCGTCGAGAAGATGTCGACACTCGTCGCGGGAATCATGAAAGATAAGGAAGATGGCGATAAGCTCCTTGCAACCGTCGTGACCGAGAACATGGAGATGCGGCGAGAAATGGAGGTGTTGTCAGGCATGATCGCCTCGCAGACGCTATTGATCAGCGAGATGACTGACAGATTGATTGGCATGAATGAAAGGGCCATGGCCCAGGCAGACAAGGTGTCATCTCAGGACGAAAGGATTGCCTCTCAAGACGATAGGATTGCCTCTCAAGACGATAGGATTGCCTCTCTCATGGATAGATTGACCATCGCAGAGGCAGAGATTCAATCCCTCAAGTGTACGTTAGCACATGGTGTGATCATTGACAGAGACTACTTCGCCGAGAGTGATGAGGGTGCCGATAGTGATAAGGGCGATGAGGGTAACGAGGGCGATGCAGAACTACCAACTGTCGAAACGATGACCGCCGAGACGGCTACCGCCGAAACGACAACATCCGATGATGCGCCAACCACCGACCAAAAAACATCGACCATCTGGGGTAGATGGTTCTAGACGCTACCACCTTTCGCAAAGGCACGCTTGTTGTCTCTCATTTTTTCGAGACAGCCGACAACCTCTTCCTTCGTGAGGTCATATGGGACGGACACCATCATGGCCATGGTTGGCTCTGGTAGGTCGAGGATCATATCCTCATCGGCAGCAGTCTCAGAGGCCATGGGGTCAACATCGTCGCGGTAGTATGAAACATTCCTCAGGCAGCCGACAATGTACTTATCCAAGCGCTCAAGGAGCTCCTTGTCGAAGACGTCACGAGGATCATCTCTTCGCGGTGGCGGCAGATAGATGTAGTTCACTGGCAACGTCGAGAGCATGTCGATGAGATTGTCAGGTATCACCTCGCCGTCTGGCGATGGCACTGATAGCTCTCTGCGTCGCTCAGCCACGATCACCTGTGCCTCGGTAACATCCCCCGGGAGTTGTTTGAACATGTCCGAGAAGCGGCGAAGAGCGTCGAAGACATATGATGGCGATAGTTCGTCGATGAACTCCGACTTGGCGACGCCTGGTGGCAATGTGATGATGCCGCGGGCAATGCCAATGCCGACATATAACCGCGCTGTCTTGAGGAGAGTGTCGCCGCAGGAGTCTTCGAGTAGACGGACGTGATAGTCTATCTCTCTCTGTAATTCCTGATGGTCATTTGTCGAGGATGATGGTATAAACGCAATGGGCATAGTTGGTCTCTGGAAACTTATTGGCGATGATCGAGATGACAAGGCCATGTTCTCTCCGAAGGTCGTCTACGTCGACGGGCTATATCTCGCTATCCGTGTGGCGACGGCTGTCTCGACGATACCAACAAGGGATGACATTCCCCTCATCATCAACAACATCATCACTGCCCGACGCAGGAAGATATTATCCCTCGCCACGTCGAAGGATGCCGCCTTTGTCATCATCTTCGATGGTACCGGCGTGGCCGGAAAAAAGGTACCGCGCAAGGCAATCGCGACGACCGACGATGTTATGTCACTTGTCATCGGGGCCATACATAGTGTCTTTGCTGGTGCATTCACGATAATCAACCTACCACCAAGCGTTGAAGCCGACGACTACATCATCGGCAATGCAACTCCCCTCGACATGATCGTCTCCGATGACAGCGACATGCTCATCGTCGGTGCTCCCATTGTCCGCTTTGATGGTCGCGTATACACGAGGGAAGGTATTCTCCGTGACCTTTCAGAGAAAGTGGGGAAGGATGTGACTGATGATGTCTTCGAGAAGGCGATGAGGGCAGCAAGGAATGACAAGGTAGATGGGGCAGAGAAGGGGACATTCCTTACATGTCTTCGCGAGATGGTGGGGTCGCCATGAGTGTCATCGTCGCCATGAGTGTCATCGTCGCCATGAGTGTCTTCGTCTCCATCTCGTCTTTTTTCGTGGACATGTGTATATCACCGCCATGAAGATAGGCTATCATGTTAACCGCGAGGAAACACTTCTTGTTGACCTTACCCGCGAGGCCGATCGTATCCGCGCGATCTTCAAGGCCAGAGGCGTCACCAGAGGACACAGAGGCATAACGATTACCCCAACACTCCAAATCTTCGCAGCAGGCCCTAAGGGCTCTCGCCCGATCAAGACAACTAACGAGGAGTTGAGGGAGATCCACAAGGCGGTCCTCAATGAGGAATTCATCGTCGTCATTCATGGCTCTTACCTCGATCGCCCGTTCGATACCGCTCTCCGTCCTGACCATCATCCAATCGCCATTGAGGCGGCCATGGCGAGGAAGATGGGCGCCATTGGCCCGATTATCCACATGTCCAAACTGTCACGACGAAACGGTGATGGCCATATACCACATCATCTCCCACTCGTCTTCGAGGGCGATGCAACTCGGGATGTGCCGACTATCGAGGCGCTTCTCGATGAGGTGAATGGCCTCCATTTCCCGATCGTCATTGACACCGCCCATGTGTACGCATCGGGGATCGACATTCATGACGAGAAGGTGATGGGACGACTCTTGGAGGGGTTGCCTGTGGGCGATGGGAAAAGGGGAAGGCATGGTCATTCATTCGTCATAGGCATTCACCTCAATGATACCCCATCCATCTGCGGCAGCGGCATCGATCGCCATGCAACGATTGGTGAGGGCAACATATTTCATGGTCATAGCGGTCACAAGGCGCTCAGGAGGGTTCTTGACTGGGCCATCATGAATGATGTCTTCATAATCATCGAGACACCACGTGAGGAAGATGGCGGTCATGAGAAGGAGCTCGGACTGATCCTTGATGTTCTGAGCGAGGAATAGGATCCATCATCCCTCTATGTCTCTGTCACTTTGTCTCTCTCTTTTTTCGCTGCAGCGGAAACGGAGATGACCACCGCGACAATCAATCGATGATCACGGCGATGACCACCGCGACAATCAATCGAGGACCACGGCGATGACCACCGCGACAATCAATCGAGGACCACGGCGATGACCACGACGATGACCGCGCCAAAAAAAGATGGCGATGACGATTACTTAACCTCAGTGACCGCGACAAGTTGGTTGGCCTTCTGTGCTGCCTCATAATCGTCGATGCCGAAGATGCGACGAATGGCCTCCTCCATAGCAACAAGGCTGCCGTACTTGCCAATCTTTGCCACCTGTGATCCATCGGCCTTGGTGTAGATGTATGTTGGCGATAGGGTTATGCCCGTGACTGGGTTTGTGCCAATGTCATGGAGACGGAATGTGATGCCGTTGCCGTACTTTACAGACAGCGCCTTGAAGTTCACGATGTCTTGTTGGCAAGCGCCGCACCATGGTAGGTAGTACATGACGACCTCCTCGCCAGGACTCATGAATCCCTCAAAGAGGAGTCCCATGCCCTTAACGATAATGACGATGAGGAGGATGAGGTTGACGAACATGATGATGAGGACAGGTGGCGATAGCCAGGCGATGGTGTCTAGTGCTTGTCCAGGGACTGATAGGACGCCAGAGATGAAGTCAGAGAAACCCATGCGTGTATGTTTATGTTTCGCCCATGAGAAAAAGTCGATCGCATTAAATAAATCCACGATGATGAACGAAAAAGAGACGCGACGAGAGCCACAGCGCCGAGAGGTGGCAACATCATCCGCAGACTACTTACTATCAGAGCGCCGCAAGACACACATCGCGGTCATCTGGGATGGCTACGAGGGTTATGTACCAACGACGCCGATAAGCATCCCCGATACAGATACCCGCCGTCGCCGATCCATCCTCTCGCGCATGATGTGTTGCTCTCTTGGCCCCCTAGATGTTAGTGAGTAGGTTCCTTGGCGACACATACTCATACCAACCAGCCGATTCGGCAGGATAGGTCACGTATGGGCGATGCTCATAGCTAATGATGTACTTACGGGCGTTCATGCCCTTCTTTTTTGGTCTGACAATGGTAGTGATCTCTCCGCGGCCGATGCGAGTAATGTTAGCGCGGGTATGGATGTGAAGGCGGATGATTGGACCATCGATTATGCTGAACATGAAGCCTACTCCTGGCATTGATGGAACGGTAAACATGATGAGGATGAGGATGTGGATTATATCTATGCCCATCGTCGTCAAAAAATAATGGCGATCCTCATCTCAGTGGTCGTGAACTCGTATTCAGCACCTTGATCATGTAGTACACGCTGACCGGCACGGCCACCACCGTCGCGAGGAATGATGCCATTGGTCCAGCGATGACTCCGATCATTCCAACGGCCGTCGTTGTTCCGGCGGCTATGTAGATAACGTTTCTCTGGCGATGACGAGTCGGGATGAACTCCATGATTAGATCGAGGTTATCATGCGAGCCCGAAGGGTTATCCACCTGGATCGATTGGTGATCGTCGTTGTTCATCATGTTTTTTGCTGCGGATATCCTCGTCAAAAAAATTCGGCAGGCATGTCATAATACCACACATGGGAGGCAACTCATCAAAGACATTCAGCTCTACGAACATCTTCAACGAGAGTATCGCGCAGGTCACATACAACGTCGCAAATAAGTGCGCGTCAAACACGGGCATTACCCAGACGATCAGCGCCAAGGGTGCGACGATTACTAACTGCCCGATTACACAAGACGCGAAGAGCAGTGTGAACTTTCAATGCCTCCAATCGATCTCATTCGGCGCTGACTTCAAGAACCAGTTCGACAATGTGTTCAAGGAGAAGATGAATGCTGAGATCGCCAACCTCGGACTCGGATCGTTCAACAGCGCAGAAGCCACGTCGATAACCTCTCTCGTCAATCGAGTATCCACGAACATTGACGTTAACAGCGTCTCATCGTGCATCTCCGACAGCATCATCAACCAAACCCTGAACATCGAGGGTGCCGTTATCGATTGCAGCAAGTCAGGAACGATCGCACAGGGCGCCACCCTTTCCGTACTCTCGAAGTGTACACAGAACAACTCGAACATCACCAGTGCCCTCGCTAACATTGACTCGATCATTGACAAGAAGATCGAGGCGGCCAGTACAACTACGAACATGATCATCCTCATCGTCATCGCCGTAATCGCCGTTGCGGGAATCGGCCTGTTGACTGCGATGGTCACGGGAAAGGTAGGCGGATTCTCCGGTGGTCATGATGACATCCTCGGCGGCTCTCTGGATGACTCATTCGACCTATCTGAGTTCATGGAGGGCGAATAGACGATCTCCCCAGGCAATGAGAGGACATTTTTTGACAGCAATGGGCGATGAAAAAAAACGACGATGAATCCTCTTCCTCGCGAGATATTTGCGCACATCATCTCCTTCACTAACGTCATGACACTCAAGCCCAAGGTTGCGGCCGTCATCGACGACATGTCGACGAGGCTCTTTGATATCCATGAGGCCGCTTCCTATGGCATCTACGTCCATGGCATGAGGAACCTCAACACCCTCGTCGACCTTGTTACAATGAAGACGAGTCCATACCTCACCGCTCGCATCGCGCATGCTATCATCATCAATCGATTACACTTCAGCGGCCTCGATAGTACTGGGTATGTCGATAAGAGCGATATCTCTCTGTGCATAGCCACCGACCCATACCTAAGAGCCGCAGTGAACATCGTTGCGATACACATTCCGGCGCAGATTATCATGGCCGCCCATCTACCACTATGGACTCATCCAAGGGTCATCATCTCGTCAATAGACGCAAATGTGTGGAAGGATAGAAGGGCGGTACTACTCTCGAAGTATTCGTCGTCACCGGCAATTCGCGAGATCATGACATCACATGAAGGCATCCACATAACGCATACACATCCACCATGTCTATGGCGGTTCAACCTTCATGACCATCGTCTCATCGGCAGCGTATTTCTCAAGAGCGGCCACGACATCATCGTGGATGAGTACGCAAAGAGAGATATCCCGACGAGCACGCGAGTCATTCGTCATGTCTCCGAGTACACGCCGGATATGTTTGTCTATGATGGTGCTTACATCCCCTATCGCGAACGCACGTCTCATACACGTGTCATCATATCGCCGATGGGTTATACATTCGCTGCCGACATGGACATGGAGAGGAAATCATGGAAGTATGTACCGATTAATCCTCGCAGACTATCGAAAGATGATCGCTCTCGGCTGATCTGTGCCATCGTCGGTCATTGGGCGACAGAAATGAACCTCTATGATGCCTTGGCAATATGGGGCAATCATATGAGCTCCATTCCACACAATCTCCTGCGGATATACATGGCGATTCAATCGTCGAGGCAACTGAGTGCCGCGTATGGCTTTGTATACGTCTCAGCGGTCGACAGGAGGAGACCACCCACTGCCCTGACATCGTCGTTGATTGATTCACCGAGGAACTGGATCGCTTCGAGGATACACAACTACTGCTCGATCAACACCTCCCATGAGAACATGATAAGTAAGGTGGCCAATGATATTTTCCGCGGCAATGACTATCTATCTGCTGGCGACCCTTACAGCGCCCTTCCGTTTGCCATGACACGGCTGCGTAAAAGGATCGTAGATACGGCTCATCTAACGGCGACGAACGATGAGAAGGTGACATATGAGATGATTGCGTTATATGTGCCGTACCCTTACGAGGATAGCAGCGACGACGAGGACGAGGACGGCTATGACAGCGAGAACCCGTGAATGAACCCCGGTCGGATATTTTTTGACGATGGCCGCCTCGACAAAAAACAATGCTCTGCAAGGATACCTACGCTAACATCATCTCGTTCACTAACCCGCTCCTCAACCCGCCATTCATCGATACTCTCTCATCATCGCTCTTGACGACGGCAGAGGCCACTACCCTCGGCGTCTTTGTCTATGGCATGGGCTCTGTGAGTTGGTTGATTTATGCCTGCGATCTCCACATACGAGACCGCCCGTCATCATACCTGATCGCCAAGGCGGCCCATGCTTACTGCACCCTTCATGGCTTCGATGATCGCTCATCTACCCTCGCGCAGTCCATTCTGTGGAAGAACATACCAGCGCAGATTCGCTTTACATGCATCGCCCCGCGAGAATCATACGCGTTCGCGATGGTTGAAGAAGGTTCGTCTGACATTCGTGACAGATGGGCCAAGCACTACCCACACCTCGCCTCGCGTGCTTCCACACGTCCCGACATGAGTTACCTGAAAGAGTCCATCGACTACCTGTCTATATACGGTCTTCGGGCATGCGACGAGGGTGATGCCGATAGTATATATATATCCCGCGGCATCGATATCATCGCTATCAACCCGAAGAAGTATGAGAGAAGGATACACATCACCTCCCTGACCCCCGACATGTTCGAGCCGGTGATCGCTGCCCTAGAGATAGAGGAAAGAGAGAGAAGAGCAGAAGAAAAGAGATATGGCCGTGGATGCAAGATATCTTCGTGTCGAAGAATGATCATCTCGCCGCTCGGGTTCGTCGACGAGAAAAAAATGTGGAAGGGCCTCCCAACGCTCAATCACGTCAACACTCTCTTTATCGACATGGTTTTCCATCTATCTCGCCTTCAATCGCTACAAACCATCCTCGGGAAATGGTTGAAGGTCGCTAGGATGCTCCTAGATGCTGGCGTTGAGGCATATAACATGCGTCACATAGCGGTCATTGACTATATCCAATGTGATGGAATAGTCTCGCGCGATTATGGCCTATACAAGGACGACGTGAAGAAATGGAGAATGTGTGACGAGATTGAGGAGTTCATCGACGAAGTCAACGTTGATTATGTTGGCGAGAAGTACATCACCAGCAAGAATAGTGTTGGTAAGACGATGGATAAAGTTGCGGACATCATGAGACAATCATGTCTCCATGCGTTGATCGCTCGTAAACAAGTCGAGGAAGAATATGAGGATGATGAGGACGATGAGGATGCAATCACAGATGACGGCGATGAGGATGACGCCGCCACAGAGGATTCAAAGCTGGACATGACTATCTCTGCAAAAAATGTGTTCTAACACCCCCTTCAGACATGGAGCGCCTACTCTTCGTCACGCACCTCCAACTTGGTCTTCGCCCTGAGTGGCACGCCATCATCACTTTTTTCGTCGAAGTAGACCTTGATCATCTTGCCGTTCAGTTCCTCACGGAATGCTCGCGGCGATGCAGTATATCTCTCGAATAGTTCCTTGCGGTCATCAAGTGGTAACGCTGGCTGGAGAGTTAAGTCTGTACCACCGACGTCAACGATGATGAGAAGGGCGCCCTCTTCTTTACCGCTTGATTCACCGCCCGAGAACCCGATGACCTCGTATTCTTCCTCATAGCGCGGTTTGAGTTTGATGAGATTCTTCGAGTGGTACCCCTTGTTGGACTGCTCGTATGGTGTGTTAGGCTGACGAATCATCGCGCCTTCATAGCCTTGGGCAACGAACTTCTCCTTGTACGCCTTTGCCTCATCCAACGAGGCGGCCATGTATGTCTTGACGAAGACAACCTCGTTATCATCGCCGCCGTACTCGTCGCGGATCTTCTTGATCAGCTTGTAGCGGTCTTGGTAGACCATGTTCGGGAACGACGAGAGGTACACATCGAAGAGATAGTACTTAGTCGCCTTATCCTCTACAGCAACCTTGCTGCGAAGACGACCCAGCGTTTGCAGTGACTTACCATGAGCATACAGCTCGCCATCGAGGAACAGCCTCACCCGGTCGGGCCGAGAGACTCGCCCGTGCTCGTTGACCATCTCCATGTCCTTCATCTCATCATCGGTGAGCTTATCAAAGGCCTTCCTCGCTGCTGAGTAGACACGAAGGATACCGCGGATGACACGGTCGGACACCGTGACCGGCTTGAGGTTACGTGAGTATGGTATGAGTCTCTTACCGTCGAGCATGAACATTGCGCGGTTGCCGTTGTACTTGCACTGAACGTATACAGGCCACGAGATGTCATGCACTTTCTTGATGTCGCGGGCGAGCATCGGGCGAACATAGTTGGTTTCTCCGTCACGGTCAGTCGCCTTGATATACTTCGCGTAAGCCTCTTTCAGCGCTTGCGTGAATGGATTCGTCTCATTTGCGCGGCCGAGGTTCTTACCACGCTTGACGTATGTGTAAGGATCGTCGCGCACCTTACCACCCTCGTAGGAGAAGTCAATGCGAATGATGCCGTAGTAATCTTCGTCGGACACCTCACCACCCTTGAAGAGATCGGGAGTGAGCCTAGTCGGCTTGTTCTTGGTTATGTCGTGAAGGCCTACCATGATCGTCCAGAGCGTCTTGCGGCCATTACCTGCCTTACCATGAACGGTAGGGAAGACATACCAGAAACCTAGATTGTCGATAGCACCTGGCATATCGGCAATGGTCGATGTCTCCCTGGCGGTCGAGGATGTCTCTTTTTTCGCAGCTGTTGATGAGGATGATGGGGGCATATTATTTACCGCCTCGTCCATCTGATCAAATTTGATCCCATGCCGGGGGATAAAAAAATGAGCATAGTCAAGTACGACCTCACAAACGTATTATCCCGAATGAACCTCGATGAGTCATGCAAGACTGTCACGATCAACGGCCTCATCATCGCGTTCTGCTATCCCGACGCTTCCTTTGGTCCTCGCGAGATCATCGACGACGAGTATTGGGAAGACGCCCTCGAGTATATATACGGCATCGCCATGCAGACAGACTTCGGCTTCCCGATGATCCGCCAGACAGAGACGGTCCCCGCCGAAGAGCTGCTCGCGATTCAGTTGGTGCGTATTCGTCATGACCTTCTCCCGATCGCCGGATATATCGCAGAGTACACGAGAATATACGTCATGGGGCACGCTGCGTTCTTCCCTCGCAACCGTCTCCGCGAGGCCATTGGCATAAGCGACTTCGATTACTTCGTGGCTGACTACTCTGCCAAGAGGGTCACGTACACTGTCGGGCAGGATGCATATACGATCGACATGCTCGATGACGTTGAGTTGCACACGTGGATGCTTGTGGAGGAGGCGTTGGGTAATACGAATGCATGGAACGCAAAGAACGAGGATTTTGTCATGAACTGGCTAACCATCTCTCCGCCATATCTCAATGAAGACCCGGCAAATGAGCGGGATGAAGAGGTGAATGCCACCGAGGATGACGAGTTTCGTAGGAGGGTCAAGGGGAATATGATGAGTAAGCTGAGAATGGTGGGCTGGGGCGGCTAGAGGATCGTCATTATCATCATCATCATCTTTTTTGCCACGGTGATCGCATTGTCGTCCTCGACCATCGCATCATGGTCGCTAGTAGCCATCATGTCATGGTCGCTAGTGGTAATCATGTCATCATGTCATCATGTCATCATGTCATCATGTCATCATGTCATCATCGCGAGTGGCCATGAGGTGAGCACTGTTCATGGTCACTAGTGGTCATCATGTCATCATGTCATCATGTCATCATCGCTAGTGGTCATCATGTCATCATCGCGGGGTGATCACTGGTGGTCGTCGCGAGTGGTCACTGGTGGTCGTCGCGTCATTGTCGCTAGTGGTCATGAGGCTGGCATGAGGTGGTCACTGAGCATACACTACTCATGGTCACTAGTGGTCATCACGTCATCATCACGTCATCATCGCTAGTGGTCATAACGTCATCATCGTTAGTAGTCATCACGTCATCATCGCCAGTGGCCATGAGGTGGCCATGAGGTAATCACCAAGCATACACTACTCATCATCGCCAGTGGTCATCACGTCATCATCACCTGCGGCTGCGCGACCATCGCAAAAAAGATGAGGATGATGAATGTCTCTATCGACTCTTACATCTCCATCTCGTTGATGATATCCCTCACCGCTTCCCGATACTCGCCCCTCGTCATTCCTCCATTGCCCCAATACTCAGCCATCATCGTCTTCTCTGGCGCTAACTTCACCCTTGGTACTGTCACACCAGTTGCAAGGAAATATGCCTCGGCAAGAGAGTGGACGACAGACGTGTAATCCTTGCGACCACCGAAGCGATGAAAGGCGTCACGTGCGGCGCATGGCCATGAGCAGTACGCGCCAAAGCGATCAAATGCTACCTTCTTGTCGACGAGGTGAGGGTTGTGTGGAATAAATGCGGCCGCTCCGTTGATCTGACAATCACAGTTCCAGCACTTGAGGTTGATGGGTGGCAGTTCATTGCCGCTGATCCACTCTTTTGGGAGCTCTTCGTAGAAGATTACTTCATCCTCGTCTTCATCAAAGGTTTGCGGCTTCTCGACTGGTGCGAGAAGATCAGCGAGACGGATACCCTTGACTATGATGATATGTCGGCGACGTGGTCTGTATGACATTGTTGTTGCGCGATGAGTGCGTGATCTTTATATGGGCTTCGTCTGCCGTCCTTGGTGTCATGGTCGAGCAAAAAAAAGACATGTCGGCCCAGAGGGTTATCCTGTCAGCCCGAAGGGTTACCCTATGCCTTGTAGATAAGGCTGGTAACGCCTAAAGAGAACTGAAGATGTGGCCCACCATATGCAGCTATGGTTAAGTTGACATCATCATGGCCCTCACCGTGTTCATCACAGTCGAGTGTGATATGGATGATGTTATCATCGTCAACATTAATATCATAGGCGTAGGCTGTGAATTTCTCGCCATCGCCATTCACTGTGACATTTTCTGTAGGGTCTGATACGAGGACGACGGTGTGGATTGCATCATTCTTCTTGCCGACGACACGAAATATATTATCATCGCTGCGAAAGACAGCGTATGACTTGTTGTCTTTGCGGTTGCCATTGACGAGCTTGAACATCTTTGATACGTCGATGATTGCTGCGACATTTGGTGCGATTTCTGGCATGGTGATGTTGATAGAGACGCTCATGGTTCTTTTTTGTCGATGAGGCCACCTGTCAATTTTTATTCGTCGCGTACCTTGATTTGGTTGCTGCCATCGCCGTCGCCGTCTTCAAAGTCCACGTCCATTCCATCACCCGTCTCATCATCCTCGTTCTCGTTCTCGTGAACGGCACCTGTATTGTCGTCAGTGTTGCTGTCAACATCGTCCTTCTGTGCCTTGAGGATGCTTGCCCATGATGTAATGACCGGCTTGGTGGACAGCCTTTCATCAGCAAGGGCACCGGCGATGACCCAGGCGATGATCCCCTTCAAGGCAGCATGTTCCCTCTCAACGTCGCGGAGCTTCAGGATCATTGTCACGAAGCGGCCAAGGGTGAAGTCGACTAGATCCTTCACGCTGTTGTTCTTGTATACGTTCTCATATTCCTCGACGAAGCTATCGGCGAAGTCATCGAGGGATAGGATGCCCTTTGGCACACGAACATCGCCAACAACATCCAGAATTTCACGCGATGGTCGATGGTCGTTAGCGATGTTGACGAACGATCCATAGCGGGCAATGAGGTTGATGCATGCCATACGCAGTTTGTCAGGACGAGCCGCCATACGACTTGTTGTCACTGGCGCATGATATGAGCCATCTGTGATAGTCTTGTAAGGGATGCCATCATATGCACCGAGGGCCGCGATGACGTTGGTGGAAACGTTACAGAACTTTGCGGCCTCTGCGAGAAGAGCGAAGTCGACTGGCTTGACGGTGACCGGCTGACGCTTTGGTGGTACATAGGCGATGACCTTAGAGGCGGTTGGCGGTGGGTTGAGGATTGCCTGATCCTCGTCGTACTTTTTTGCATACGTTCCGACGAAGGATGCATTTTCACCACCCATCTCATAGGCACACTTGCTGCATTTCCCGTCGACGAATGCGTGTTGGTCACCGAGCGGACAGATGAACTCGTAGAATGATAGGATGTTCTTCGAGCGTTCACGGGCGATGATAGCCTTTCTCACGCGGGCATTCACGTCAACCATCATCCCTTTGTCTGTCGGAGCATCAATCCTCGACACATTGTACTTAGGCGGCGACAGGACATATCCCGTTGTGTCCATCCACATCGGCCTTCCACCATCGATCGCCTCGCCCTTGTAAGAATCATCATACGTCCATGGCCCCTTTTTTCCAGCAGGCCTCGTGTATTTACCGAAGCGAACCCATACACGCTTCTTGCCATCGTCCGTGTACATCATGTCCAATGTGGCCACTTGTGGTAGATAGTACCTTCTAGTGAACTGGATGGGATGAGATATGCGACACCACATATAACGCATCATCCTCTGCGCGAGCTTCTCGGCGATGCCGAACGTGACGATCGGGGCGGTTGCGTAGTAAGCCTTTCTTTTTTCCTCGTCACCAAACGAGGCATATGCGTTCGTCGTCAGCTCGTAGACGACAGGGAAGGCTGCTTTGGTGTATGATGAGTACATCTCGGCGGCTGCTGTATGCAATGGGGTCATGAAGGTGTTGAGTGCCTTTGGCTTTCCCTTCGGCCATGAGCGGTCACCATCGTCGCGGGAGCCTTTCTTGTCTCCCTTGTCGTCGTCTCGACGGTCGGCTTTATCGCCCCTGTCTTTCGACGATAGTACCTTCTTCACCGTCCATCGGCGGATGATGTCTTCTGGCAGATGCGGGATGATCGCTTCGATCCTACTCTGCATCACTGGATGCTTCACCAATCCCGTGAACTTCCTTACCTTCACAGCTCTCCTTGATGGTTTGGCGGATGGGTTAGCCACAGTGAACGGCGCCAATTCGTCGGCTGCACGAAGGACGTTCTCGGCGCTGTCATTACCGAAGAGGTGATCGGCAACATACCACACGAATGAGTTAGTGAGCCAGATGTCCGTCGTTGCATCTGCTATGATGGCCTGTGAGATGGCGCCCTTCTTCAAGGCGGCGATGGACTTGTAGGCGTTGAGTAGGTCGTTAGCGAGGATCTGCGGCGACAGCCCACCAGCCCTACGAACATGGATGCTCATGGTATCTGTGATCGTCTTCACGACGTAGTTGAGCATCTTTGCTGTCTCGGATGCGCCGGCTGTACTCTTGTCGTACGTCAATGAGACACGGACAACGTCGGATGCATTATCGCCAGTCGACGTGGCGGCTCTTCCAGACTCGATCGCAAAGTACACAAAGGCGGCGAAGATATGTATGGCGCTGTTCAGACGCTTCTTAGAGTCGATCTCTTCCGCGCTGTTACCTCTCGACGACATGATCTTGCTGTTCATAGTCGACACGATGGGCCATATGAGGTTGAGAACGGCACGAATGAACCCCGAGCGGTTGACGAGATTGTCGAAGGTAACGTACTTGGTGAGGTACGAGATGTTAGTCCACAACTCAGACACCTCGGGATCTTCGTCGCGCTCAAGGAAGCCAATGGCGGCATCACCGACAACGGCGTCGAAGGCAGAGATACCGACGATGATCTCGCCGCAGATGCGACACACAAAGTTGCCCTCTACCTTGTCTGGGTAGATGTAACCAGAGAGGAGCGCCTTGATCTCCGCCATGTTCTTCATCTCCGACAGTGCGGTTTGATGAACCAGTGAATGCGGGCAGAGAAGTGGGAACGAACACTTCTTGCATGATACCATGTCGTCGCTCTTCTCGCCGATGAACTCGGAGAGGATGGCCAGGCGATCCTTCTTGTCGTCGGCTGAGATAGCGAGGTAGACACCGTTGACCGCCTTACGATGCGGACATGGATTGTTAGCAATCCCCGCGAGCTTCTTCTCATCGTCGGCAATGGCCCGAGTGATCATTTCCCTCTCTCCACTCTTCAGGAGCCCAAGGATCGCGTCGGCGCGAACGTCATCACGAAGTGTGCCCAGTAGGCTATGGGCGCGATCATGAGGCAGTCGTGAGTGAATGTACTCGATGAGCGTTGCACGACGATAACGCTCGGCCTCGTTGTGTTCAGCGATCTCACGGTCGCGAGTGGCGAGGGAGATACGATCGCGTAGAGCATCAAGGAGATCATCGTACGGCTTATCAAGTGTCAGTGCATTCCTGAAGTCGCCGTAGCCGAGGATACCAAGGTTGCTGCCGAATATCTCCTTGGGTAACATGAAGTCACGCGATGTCAACGAGCCGAGTATCTTAGCCAGGGATGTACTCTCACTGTCGACGATTGGCGGGCGTTCGTCGGAACGATAGTCCCGGCGTGGTGGATAGGTATGATCGGCGGGGTAGACAGGGCGGAGATCATCGTGGATGCGTGATGATACCCACGAGAAGAACGCATTCGTCTGGACGGCACCCAACCCGGCCACCTCAAAGGTTCTCGACTGGCCGCCCCAGTTGCCATCATCGACGAGTATGTTCTCGGTCGGCAGTGGAGTAAGGCCAGGGATGGGAACATCGAGGATGCTGAATACGGGGACGTGGCCGGTGTATACGCGGACGTAAAGTGGGCGAATGCTCTTTCCCGATGGGTTGCCTGTCTTGTACATGACGCGACGATGGTCTCCTTTTTCTCTCGACGATGAAGCCGCGATCACCTCGATCGGAAAGACGATGGGTACAGAGATAGTCTCATCCTCATGGTCACCATTCATGACGCCGACAACAAATGGCCGACGTGTATACGCAAGGAGGATGAGTGCGTTGATGACATTGACCTCGGGAAGTAGACTCTTCGTCGACAATCGGGTCAATCCGAGTAGCCGCTCGAGGATCGGAATCGTCTCAGAGGCTGACAGCTGTGGTTCAAGGCTGCGGAGGTACCTTTCACGGACCTCATCAGGCATATCAAGGAGCCCCAGTACGTCTTGGGTTTTTTCGATAACTTCAATCTCTTGCATTATTCCTCGGTCGCGAAAAAGCATCATGAAAGCATTGTACTGGCATCGGCACAATCGTAAACATGGACGTTATCTCTACGAGCTCGCGAGTTATTTCTACAGACTACAACGAGGCGCTCGCTGGTATTCTTGGTCATCTCCATCTGTCTGCCCCATGGAAACATGATGAGTTTGTTGGCGCATGTTACATGAATGACGTGAAGGTCACGTGGAAAAAAGGAGGCGACGACGGGACTCATTCTTCGTCGAGAGGGTCATGCATCGCCTATCACTTATCATCGCAGCGAGCATCGCACATCGACGACGCGATCATTGCCATTGACTATGGGCGCGAGTGCCACGTATCAATCATCGCACCACCGCGACCAATTCTCGGCTATCTAACAGGGCCTATGTCGGACGAGAGCATCCTCATGAAGTACCCAATCTTCGACGGGGCAACCCTCAAGGCATACTACTTCGACGGCGAGTGGTGCCTTGCGTCGAGAAGCGGCGCTTACGTGAACAAGGCAGCCGTATTCACAGAGACATTCGAGGACATGTTTAACAGCCTCCTACCCGTTGCCGAGATGGACACTTCCCTCGTCTACGTAGTCTCGCTAACGAGTGCTGCTAACTGCCCATATGTCGATGTATACGAGTGCGGCTACTTTATCGAGGAGGTGCATGTCGACGCAAATGCTGGAAGAATCACCGTCACTCTCATGGACTTAGAGGGATTGATGAAGAGGAGCAACCTCGGCGGTCCAGATAGCATCAACGGCGGCCTGCTTGGTCATGTCTATCGTACATCATCGGGCATCTACATTGACCGCTCTGACATCTACGCTGAGATCCACAAGGTCATCCACGATGTGCCGCGTCAGGTATTGCGTCGTCTTGAGGCCATTACTGACCATGAGAAAGATGTTGTCCGCCGCGTTTACATCATCACTCGCGCAATACTCAGAGGATGGGACGGTGACTTTGCAGCCATGTACCCAACATATGCCACAGAATATATCTCCATCCGCGACTACATTCACAGTCTTGTCCGTCACATCTTCACCATGTGCTGTACTCGCTCGAGGAATCCAGATGTCCTCGGCAGCTTTGTATACCTCGTTGCCGAGAAGATCGGGCCACTAAAGACAAAGGGTGGCAGGAATATCGTCGTCGACACACTCTTCAACGCGCAGTACGTCGAGGCAGTTGCCGGTGAATACCTGAAGGCAATGCGTAGAGGATAGGGGCAGCGGAGTCGTCGTCATCATCATCATCATCATCACATTTTTTTGGGTATCGCCATCGGCGAACGCGGTAAGCACCAAGTGTTCATCGCCTGCGGCGGCCATGTGATAATCACGACGCTGATCAACTAATCGTCGCCAAAAAGATGCGCATCATTCATTATCGATCCACGCGGCCGCCACTCTATAATACATGGACAAGTACACACATATCATACAGCGAACGATCAGCAACCTTCGCCAGATTGCGAAGCTAACACCATCACAGAAGCTATCCATCGACCACGTTGGCGGCTATCTTCAGGTCGACACAACGCCCATCCAGTTCATCACAAGAATGTATGCATCACAGGACAGACATTCAACCGTGACCGCTGTAGACGAAAACGTGACAACATGCATGCTCATCATTGAGCTTCTCGCCGAGGGCCATGAGATGTACAAGAAAGTTCAGGCAGCTGAGATGCACGATGCTCTCATTGTCCAGGTTCGCGAACGCGTCAACCTTCACAACAAACTGCACAATGCACTCGTGGCCGCTAAGGATGGCGTCGCCTCACTTGTCAACACTTATATCAGTGATGCATCTGTGTCATCATCCTTCGACGGCATCCTAAAAAAGATCGAGGAGTTCGTTCACACCCACCAGATCATTGTCTAGATGTCCTCCCTGTCCTCCCTGTCGGTCGGCGAGGTTGTCGGTGCGGTCTTCGTGAACGTCTCATAGTACATCATCTGCCTGTTTTTTTCGTGGTAGTAGCCCTCCCTCTTCAGTCCATTTTCCTCAAAGGCGCGTTGGTACCACTCGCGAGGATGATACGTGCTCTCGAAGATCCATAGGACATCGCCTGGAGTGATGTGTCGTGGATCTTTTCCACCATCTCCCTCGGCCATCTCATTCTTGTCGCCATAGAACATGAAGGTCATGTGGACAGCATCGAGGTACATGCGAAGGTTGAAGGAAACATCATTCTTCGTCTTCCTCGTCATTGTCTTTCCGTTGGATTGGGTAGGGGCGACATCATGTTCGTAGATGAGTAGGTGCCCGCCGACTTTCAGTATGCGCGATAGCTCGGCTATCGTCTTCATCTGTTGTGCCTTCGGCACATGATGAAGAGAGAGGATGCATGTGATCACATCGAATGTCTCGTCGGCGAATGGTAGGTTCCCCGTCTCTTTGTCGGGCATGCGAAGGGTGACGGCGGGATTGAGTGCTGGATGCTCATACACGTCGACGCCGTAGACGTTTGTGGCGTTGAAGAGAGTAGCCAACTCGGCGGTAATCGTCCCATCGCCACAGCCATGATCGAGGTAGGTGATACCTCCTTCACCATCCTTGTCAAAGACGTCTTCATCGCCGAAGAGGACGCTGAGGTTCTGAGAGATCGCACGAACCTTGTAGGACATGGGAGATGCACCCTTTTCTATCGTCTCTTTATCGCCTTGGTCCTTACGTGGCGGCCTCTTGACATCTAACGTGGCCTTCAGGAAGGTCAGGAGTGATGACTCGCGCAGATAGCACTCGCGGATGTCCTTCTCATCCTTACCCGACTTACGGGCGACATAGCGGATAATCTCAGAGGCGGTTGGTGTGTTGACGATCATGTTTTTTTGTCTGTGCTGTGCATCATCAAAAAAAGTCTATGGTTACCTGCTGGTGATGCAGTGTTCCCTTAGATATTCCTTGACGCTATCGAGGTAGGTGGAGATTCCCCAACGATCGGCTACCATCCTAACAGCACGAGGATATCTCCTACTCTTCGTCACCAACAGATCGATATTGACGTCAGCATAGCGGTTATAGCAACGAATGACGTATAGTCTGTAGGAGGGTTTTGTTCCTGGAGGCAGGTATATTATTCCGAATGATGGGCGCTCATTGCTCGGTATCTTCGCGATGAAATCAATGAGGCTCTCCTCGTCACTGATAAACATGATCATGTCACTGCACGTAGATGGATCGTAGATGACGCGTGATGTTGCGGCGTTCTTTGGATCGCCATCGGGGATACACAAGACATGTGCATGGCCACTGTAGTATATACCGACATGATTTTTTCGTGGATAGATACCAAGGGTAGGGATCCACATATGACGGCCGAGTCTGTCTGCGAGATTTATGTGTTCGTTGACGTCATTGTGTGAGTTATACACGGCGAAGAGATTGCCGTACATCCTGTTGCCGACGACGAGGGCGGCTTTGTCGCTATTCATGGCCCTCTTTTTTGCTCTCTCGAAGAGGCTGCCGGTCGGGTCAAGGCCACGCGGTACAAGACCGAGGGCGACGCGGTCAAAGGGGTCAGCGACATTGAATGCTAGGATGATGGATATGCGGTCGTTGTAGTAGTACACATAGTCGATGATGCGATCAAGGCAGAGGATATCAAGGGTCATGGTGATTGTCGTTGTCTTTTTTCATCGCCTCCTCCCCCTGTCAAAAAATTATGATGGCACTCATCATAGAACCTTAAAGCCAGCTGGCATGAATCTTTGCAACGCCTTTCTGATGGACATATCGTCATAAAACTCCATACGAAGATCGCAAGCGCTGTTGCGATGACGAGAATACATGAGATATCTCTCGGTGATACAACCGCCGCAGCCAATCATCTTCGTCTTGTTGCCTACCTCGAGGATATATGGATAATGTCCGTCGGGGATGCATGAGAGATACTCGGCAATCTCGTATGGTGCAGAATCCATCAAGTCAAGGCCGATGTCGTCGACTATGTCACGAAGAGATGGGTCGAAGGTGTACTCGCGGATGGCATGATAGTATTGCTGAGCAACTTGATTGCCTATACGGTATGGTCTTTTGTCGGCCTTCTCGACGAGTAACTTTGGCCCCTTGAATCTGTCGATGGCCACCATGACGATGTTCAGCTTGTCTTGGTCGACATGTCCGGTCATGTAGTCGATGATGACTTGACAATCTCCACCTAAGCCGAATGGAACGCTACGGTTGATAGAGTAGTAACGGGCAATGAGGATTGGGTCGAAACGGATAGCTGACAGCATCATCCTCTTATCCATACCCTTCTCGACTAGGCCGATGGCCGCGCGATCGAATACGTCTGAGAAGTTGAAGGCAATAGCGAGAGAGACGCGATCCTCGTAGAAGTACACGTAACCAGAGATGGTCGACATGGTGAGGATATCTAGTGAGTCGATGAGTTGGTATCTATTGACGGTATTCATTGTTCTTTTTTGTCTCGGCCGCGTCATCGTCAAAAAATTCTATGATTACCCCGTCAGATGGCAGAGGATCGACGATGTTATTTGAGCAGCCTTGGATGTCTGTCCTTCATCTCTTGCGTTACACATCTCTCGGCATCTGACCACTTTTCAACGATCGCGGCGACGATGTCAATGCGACGGCACTTGAATGCTCCTTCGATGAGTTCCTCGAACCACACATGATACGCGCGAAGACATATCAAGCGTGCTTTGATGCATACCGGAACCCTGCCGTAGGACAGACAGCGAGATATGAAGGTGATCGCATCGGCGACGGAAATGGTCAGTATACTAATGCCGTCATCTTCGATGATGTCACGATATGCCTCGTTGTAGGAGTATGGTTGGCCAAGGTAATACCATGTGATCTGGTTTGATGTATCCGCCACACGGCCAGGCAATAAGTCTCTAATGAAGCCATTGCCGCGGTATCTATCGTAGGCAGTGAGGATGATCGTCTCCTCTTTTTTCGTTGGGGTTGTACCATAACGGGCATGATACATATCATTAAGGGCAGCGATGGTATCGATGAATGGTGGCGATTGGCGAGGGAAGATGCGGAGAGCAGTGGCGCTTCGGTGGAAGAAGAGATAGCGAAGAACGAGGAAGGCATCAACATTGACGGCATTCTCCATGTCAGCCTTTGACATGCTCCTCTCGATAATGCCGAGCGTCGCACGTGAAGAGGCGTCAGTGACATTGAAGGCAAGGGCGAAGGTGACGCGATCATCGTAAAAGTACAAGTAGCGAGAGATGTTGCTGAGGACTAGAATATCAAGAGAGGCTGCAATGGTCATCATCGTTCTTTTTTGTCTCGGCCGCGTCATCGTCAAAAAATCTAGCCCGAAGGATCACTTGAGTAGTTTTGGATAGTTGCGATTCATGTCCTTTTCTGTCTGCCAGAACACATTCTTTTTCTTCTCTGGCCACCTCGCGAAGAATGCGGTGAGGATGTCTATTCGTTGAAGTTTATACAACTCATCGATGAGATATGTGGTTGGCCATTTGCTGACAAGATTGTATGCGATGGACTTCTTGACAATCATTGGCGCCCTTCCTTTAGCCATGCAATCCTCGATGTATTCAATGGCGGAAGATGCAGGTAGATGTTTCAATGGTATGCCAATGTCTCCAAGAATGTCGCGGTAGGCCGCATCGTACTTGTAGGAATGATCATGGTAATACCATGTGATCTGGTTAGAGACGTAGTATAAGCAAAACGGCAACATCTCCCAGACCACATGATTGCCACTATATCTATCGTAGGCAGTTAGGATGATCATCTCATCTTTTTTCGATACCTCATTATCTTTGTCGCGGCGATTACGATACATGCTGGTGAGGGCGGCGATTGTTGGATGAATGGTATCCCATCGAGAGAGCGAGACGACCCTTTGACCTGGAAGGACATCGATAACTGACCTGCCGCGACTGAAGCATAGGTAACGAAGGACGAGGATCTCATCAACGTTGACGGCCGTCTTCATGTCTCGGTGAACCATCCCTTTCTCGAGCAGTCCGAGGGTTGCGCGCTCGGATACGTCGGAGATGTTGAAGGCAATCGCGAGAGAAACGCGATCTTCGTAGAAGTACACAAAGGATGAGATGTTAGAGAGGGCGAGAATGTCCATTATCGTTCTTTTTTGCATAGGCCGCCTCTGCGTCAAAAAATTCTACGGATGTCCCGTCCGCGTGAATATCTCTGGATGACTCTTCTTCATTCTTTCCTCTGTCATCCAGAAAATCTCCTTCCTCGCCTCCGGCCATCGTTCGATGATCGCGGCGATGATGTCAACGCGACCATAATTATACAGCTCATCTATGAGACACATGAAGAACAGGCGGTTGTCGTGATTGCATGCCAGGATGCCATCGATGAACATTGGTATATTTCCATGACGCACGCAGTGGCTGATGTATATCATCGCGGTAGGCGCATCGACGCCGTGTAGTGAGAAGCCAACATCCTCTAGGACGTTACGGTATGCTGCGTCGTACTTATACGTCATGCCGCGATAGTACCATGTGACCTGGTTAGGGACATAACATGTACGATACGGCACCATCCCCACTACAGCCTTGTTGCCGCGGTATCTGTCGTATGCGGTGAGGATGATGACCTCTTCATTCTTTGGTAGAGTGCGGTTATCATCGATGCGGCGGTGATAGCAATCGTCGAGGAAGAAGATAGCATTGACGAATGATGGTGGCTGACCATCATGAACCTCAAGGGTAGAGACACCGCGGCGGATATGTAGATAGCGAAGAATGAGGAATGCGTCGAGGTTAACGGCCATCTCCATGTCTTCATGAGTCATGCCCTTCTCGACGATACCGAGGGCCGCGCGTTCGATGACATCGGAGACGTTAAAGGCAATAGCCAATGAGACGCGATCCTCGTAAAAGTACACGTATCCTGAGATGTTAGAGAGTGTGAGAATGTCCATTGTTGTCCTTTTTTCGTCGTTGCCATCTTCGTCAAAAAATATCGGGTGATTACCAGCGTGCTATATGGACGATGGCCGCGGCGATGCTGAACATGAAGAATGGGATCATGCTCGCCTCTGGTTTGGCTGTGGGAGGCGTTGGGATCGTCTTGGTCCCATTCTCCTTCTTGCATAGTCCATTGAGATAGCCCCCATAGATGAACAATGTCGATCGTTCATCACCATCATATCTACGTCGCCAGCGTTTCTCGTCTTCTCGGCAACGGCGATCAACAAACCTCTCGCGGTTCCTTTCTCGTCTCCTGTCTTCTGATCTTGTCCCCATCGTTTTTTTGTCTCCCCTGATCGGTTCAAAAAACATCATCGTCTCTTCAGGATGACGGCAACGGTGGCAGCGAGTGCGATGACGAACGCGCCGATCCTACCATCATGCCTACTTTTACTCTTGGTGTGACCGGTTCTATAGCGCGGTCTCTCTAACGTGTTCTTCATGATTTTATTTGACGTCCCTTTGTTCACGTCAAAAAATAGATGAAGCTCATCCAAGACCAACCACTAATCGTCGGCATCAAGGGTGCGCCAATAAACACTCATACCCGCGGCATCTCCTTCAAGGCGGTCACAGAGGATACACTCAATGTAGCCAAGCGATCACTTGACGAATTCTTCGTCCCTGAGAGGGTCGAAGACACGATGAAGGTTACGTCATCCCTCGATGTTTACCGCGGCGTCCTAAGTAGCGCTCGCGACCTGAATGCGCAGTACCCAACGAATGCATGGTCGAAGTACGTAGAGTTATACACTATCATCCCCCGCATCATCAACCGCGCCACGTTGGATGTTCGCGTGTCCGTCGGAGAGGGGAGCATCTTTCATGCGTTCTGTAACGCCGAGTTGCCTGGTAGCTCCATCGCTGCCCTCAACCATGTCTTCAAGAGTCACTACCCCGATGTGACGCTTGACTGGGTAGCATCATCATACAAGCCGGATGGCGTCGGGACTATGCTTGAAGACAAGTACGGCTTCCTGAAAGGCAGCCCTGATCGCTGGATGATCACTGATGAGTACGCCGCGACAATGAAACCAACATCTTCGACTGACTCTTTCAACGGCGACATGATGAACACAGAGACAGTCAAGAGGTGCATCTCCATGTATCGTGAACGCGTTCCAGAGGGTTGCGACCTATACTCACATGATGCTGGCATCGACGTCACGGTTGACACATACGATAGCGATGGCAATGGACTCTTCCGCGCTTACGAGGATCAGGAGAGGGCCAACTTCACTCTTCATCTCGGCTGCGCCATCGTCGGCCTTGAGACTCTCCGTGAGGGTGGCACGTTCATTGCCAAGCAATACACACTCTACGAGGACAACTCTCGACGATTGGCCGAGGTATATGCTAACTTCTTCGACGAGTTCTATCTCATCAAGCCGGCCACATCGCGACCATATAACTCTGAGAGTTACCTTGTTGGCCTTGGCTTTCGTCGACCAACCGGCGCCGATGAGTTACTCAGGAGGCTCTATGAGTTACATGCACTCGATACCATTGACGTCATATCTGGCAACTTCGGGAAGAAGAACAAGGATTACATCCAACTCTTCACCGATGATCTTGTAGACGGCGCATACACCCAGGCGGGGATCACTGAATACATGCGCATCTCCGCAGGAAGACAGGTGGTCTTTCTACGTGAGATGGTGCATTACCTTCGCAGCAACAAGACGGTGCCTAGGAAGGTGTACACGGAGGTTGTGGAGAAGTGGATGAAGGCGGTCGGTCTGAAGGAGTTGGGAAGGGATGAGATGATCCCATCGATCCTCTAGGCGGTCACGTGATGGTCGCAGCACTCACTTTTTTGTCGCCGTTGTCATCACCACAAAAAAAGACGCAAAGAAGGCCATGATCATCTACCGAAAGTAGATCAACATCCCAACATCGACGTGATACTCATAGCCATAGAGAATGTTCATGTCCTTGACAAGGGCGGCGATGTCGATGGGAGTCCTCTCGGCAAGGCCGCGTGATATCAACTGTCGGTACTTCGTTGGGGTCACGTCATCGCTGCTGAGAATATGAGAGATGACGATGCCGATTTGCTCGTCAGTGCCACTCTCGAGGATTGCGCGAATGCCGGGGAAGACCCTCTGACGACAAAGACTAAGACCAGTCAACTGATTGGGAAGGTAGTATGAGGGGATTGCCGGTAGACATCCATTCTCGCGGTAAGCCTCAAGCTCGGCTGATATACCATCGCCGACCCTTGCCCAATAACTCCAGAATGATCGCGGTGGTAGGTGGATATCTTCGTCGCCTTGTATGGCCAAGAGCGAGACGAGGTCTGTGCGAACTGACGGCTGATACCTCCGCGATGGCCACGAGATGGTGACGTGCATCACCTCGATGGTAGTAGCATCACCATCAGCATTCGTGTAATGAGCGACGAGGCGGTAATGTGTCTCTCTGAAGTAGGTCACTCTCCGGAGCGTGACAGTCGAGCCATTTTTTACGTCCATTGCCGTCCCCGCATGGTCGATTAGCTCGAAGATGAACTCGTTGATGTTCGCGTTGATGCAACGAATGGACAGCTTCTGACACACTATGTCCTCGGTGAACTCCACCCATTGCGGATGAACGATCCTCTGCATGCCTTGCCCGATCGTTGTCGTGAAGATCGGCGTGCTCGTAATGATGCCCGTCGTGGCAATTTCTCGACCGCTATGGCGAGGATTGGCCACTGACATGGACGTTACTGACGGGAATGATGGCCCGATCGGCGGGTAAGTCACTGTGTTAGTTGGGTAGTAGTCAAATGACTCGGATGGTTGATTGATCATCATTGGCGTATATATACGTAGACATTTATATATCGTGGTATGCACCGTGGAGATATATCATATGCCCCGTGTTACGTCAACCAAGCGTAGAGTTGGACGCCCATCGAAGTTCAACAAGACCGATGAAGAGGTGGAACTCCTCGGCGTCGTCGACACACCTAACGACGACAAGCATGTCGTAGAACTCTTTATCACTCGCCCAGCCATCTTCAAGAAATTGCTCACATGTTACAGCGACTACGACGCGGACATGATTCGTCTATCATTCTCGGCCGATGCATTGACCATGTCATACTATGGCCACGGCTACAAGCTCATGACTATCATCGACGGGAATAAGTGCAATCGCTACTACTGCAAGGCACCTATCGACGTTTACATCGACTGCGACTCATTTCTTCGCTGCGCTAACCAGATCGAGCAAGAGTACGACTACGAGTTCGAGTTGGCCGTCGCACCGATCATAGAGGATGGCTCTTCATCGCGAATGCGCGTCGCCGATAAGCACAGCATCACCATGTACGTGTACAACAAGACCACGAAAGAGCACGAGACGACGGTCACATCTGAGAACAGCCCCGAGAATAAAGCCGCCGGCCCGATCTTCGGTGACGTCGAGCGGGGATGGCCAATCGCATTCAGCAGCTTCTCTAAGAGCTACAAGCGCAAGTTTGTCAACCTCGTCAAGCACTACAACTCAGAGGCGGTTATCCTCTCTGACAACGTCGCCAAGAGGGTCACGATTGAGACAAGAGATAGAGGCTCCAAGAACATGTATGCGATCAACCTGCCCTCACTTGTTCTCCCCGAGAATGAAGAGGCCGAGGATGCATACGTCTCCATCGACCTTCGTCCATTCCGTATGTTCTTGAAGAACGCTGTCGATGAGATGACGACCTTTCACATCAACGCCGACAAGATTGCATGCCTAACCGCCGAGTTCGGTAAGATCAAGAACCGCGGGGACGCAATCGGCATCGTCAAGTTCTACTGCTGGTCTGACATCGAGGATGTGCATGCATTTATCCCTCCCGAGGAGCTACTGCTCATGTCCAACGAGGACGAAGAGGAGGAAGTAGAGAAGAAGACGACGAAGAAAAAGAAGAAGGTGGCCGAGAAGAAGAAGAAGGCGACGAAGAAGTCGAAGAAGGCCGATGTGTCTGATGATGAAGATGACGACGATGACGGCGATGAGTAGGAGATGAGAGGTGAATGGCCATCTATTTTTTGGCGATGACGGCGATGGCCACGATGCTCACTTGGTGTTCACAGCGACGATCACAGAGAAGACCACGGCGATGACCACGGCGATGACCACGGCGATGACCACGGCGATGACCACGACGATGCCCACAAGCAGTGCACACCTCTTGACGACGGCGATGACCATGGCGATGACCACGATGCTCACTTGGCTCTCACATCGATGATCATGATAATGACCATGGCGACGATGATAACGACGATGACCATGACCCTCACTGCATGGACCGTGGCAATCATCGACCAAAAAAGACCACGATAGACTCCTCAACAATCTTAATCCATCACCTCTCTCACACATACTATGCCTGCAATCACCAACCAGGACTTCTCACTCACCGAGCAATACCTACTCTCCATTGCCAACCAAGGCGCATATGACAAGGAGATCCTCAATCGTCTTCGCGCGATCCTCAATGTGTGCATGCCGCTCACCCCTGAGGGGGAAGCTGGTGTCCTCATCCGTGATGAAATTCGCAAGGGCCAGTCATTCATCGCAAAGCATGGCAACGCCATCGCCAAGGGATACATCCTCGAGAACATTGGTGCTCGCTTCTTGGACTACGTAGAAGAGATCTACTCATGCGACCCTGAAAGAATGATCGCCAGGGCTCGTTCTGAGAAAGGCGTCCCTGCCGGGTTTATCAAGATCATCGAGGGCTGTGTATCTGTCTATGAAGGCATGGAAGACAGAGGCCGGTTGGTCGAGTTATATCGCTTGGCGATTGAGATCTGCGATATCAGCGCGTTCGCCATGTTGGGATGAGGTAATCCTCTCCATCGCTTGGCGGCGAGCGAGTTATATTTTTTGCCTAAAATTGATTCGACCCATAAGCATAACAAAAAACATGCAAGTATTCGTCAAGACACTCACCGGCAAGACCATCACTCTCGAAGTCGAAGGTAACGATAGCATCGAGAACGTTAAGAGCAAGATCCAAGACAAGGAAGGTATCCCACCTGATCAACAACGTCTTATCTTCGCAGGCAAGCAACTCGAAGACGGAAGGACTCTGTCTGACTACAACATCCAGAAAGAGTCGACACTCCATCTGGTGCTCAGATTGAGAGGCGGTAGCTATTAGGCATGAGAGGATCATCGTCCTCATCTTTTTTGGTCATTACTGCGAGGGTCGCCACGAGTGTCATGTGTGTCGCCGCGAGGGTCGATATTTTTTGATGCCCCATCGCCACGAAAAAAGACGCCGAAGATGGTTATCTCATACAACACCCCATCAGACTATGTTGTCCTCAGGACATCGCATACGAATGACTTCGACGAACATATCAACAATCTCATCGTCTCCTTCATACCCTACAGACTATATGCCGACCTTTCGCTTGATTCCTCTCACATTCTCCTACTCATACTCGCGCGTCCGCGAATGGCCTCTCGCATCCTTGATGCCCACGCTGTCAACATGAAACATGCCGATGGCATCCATGTGACCAAGATGATCCGCAAGATGATAGAGGCAAAGACGATCATGCCCGTTGACTTTCTCATGAACACAGACAACGGCATGTGGTACATAGATTACATCAAACGGATCTCCACTGAAGTTGCTACACTCCTTGCATCCAACAACATGATAACATCGCAGATGACCATGTATATGTTTGGGTTCACCGCAGAATGCAAAGGAGCATTTCTATGTGCTATCCCATTGGACAAGCTGCATATCTTCGAGGGCGACATGACACATAATGCCTACAGCCGTCGCGATATGTACCTATCAGCACTGACAGCGATGAGCAGCGGAAAGATTACACAGAATGTCATTGCCGTTTATCATGCTCGCGGTGATGATGGGAAGCATGAATGTCCTGGTTTTCGCAGGATGGTCAAGGAACATATCGTAGATAATCGCGATGTCGATGCGGCCGTTGCTCTATGCGATGAAACCCTTCTGAAACGCCTCGAGGTTCCTGGCATCTCTGTTGGTGTCTTCACGCCATTGGATGGATATGTACCATGGGAAGAGTTAGAGTGAACGAGCAAACGAGTGACCGAGCGATCTTTTTTGATGATCACCGACGACCACCAAAAAATGTACGATGATCCACTCACTGAATCGATCATCCTCTCATACATACCAGTGCGCTGCTTCCTGTCACGGAAGATGTCATCGCGCGTTGCATTCCTGTGGATGGTCCGCTATCCGCATCGTGCTTACGAGATATATAGGCAGTGTATTACCCCCGACAGTCTGATGAACAGGTTACTGATCATTATCGCGAATAAATTCGGCATCGTCCCGGATGACGATGATGATGGGCACTATATCATCAACTGGGCATTAAGGAAGGATGCCGCGAGAGTTATTTCCGTTAACCCGACAAATATGGGCGTTGCTAGGACAGCGACGGTTATGATGAACGGCGGGCATCTTATGGGGCCGAAAGGAAGCATCAGAACGCCGATAGACATGGTTAACCTATGGCCTGTTGGCTATCGGCACATCCCCGCATTCGTTCTTGCTGAAACGCCTGCGTTAAGGGACGATGAGATGTATAAGCATGCACTCATGGCGATGAATGGATGTGTGTATATGAGGTCAATGAGGATTGTATATCATGCCCATCTGGATGCCCGTCGGGATGACTCACTCGCTCGTCGGGATGACTCACTCGCTCGTCGGGATGACTCTTACATGCACCCAAACTACCGCGAAATGATACAGTCAAAGGCGATCAGGAACATGAACATAGGCATTGCTCGTTTTCTCTGTTGCCCCATCATCGCCGACAGAATTTTCATGAAGCTGATGCCATCGTATGTTACATCGAGTGATGACGAAAAAAAGAAGGTGGTGGCCGAGTGGCTATCAGTTTCGATGGTGACCAATAGATCCCCCTAGTCAACATCATCCTCATCTCCATCCCCGCTCTCATCATCGCTATCGGTATCGATGGATGGCTTCTTTTTTCCGCGCGACGATCTCACAGCCGCTTTCTTTTTTCCGCGACGAGGCTTAATGTCGTCCTCGTCGGAGACGTCGGAGACATCCCGACGAGAGCGCGAGTTATCCTTATCATCATCATCCCCGTCCTCGCTCTCGTCCTCGGTCATATACTCGATGAGATGCTCGCGGAACTTGTCGCTGCTCATAATCGGCCAGCCATCGCGGACACGATTCTCGCGAGGCACATCACCATACACTTCCTTGAAGAGGGCGACCCTCGCTTCATCCATCCCCTCAAAGCCGACGTCATCACCATAGACATTGTAGGCATCGACGCTCCCAAGAAGCGCCTTCATGACTGCCTCATTACCTAGATCTTTGTAGCTCATGTGATCGCGTCTCTGAGAGAGACCGCGTGGGACGATGCTCGCGACTCTCTTGGCGTGCTGTTTTTTCATGAACGTCCTCTCGTCTACAAGGTCAATGATGAGACGCCGACGGCCCTCGTCTGACTTCTTACGGAAGATACGCCCCGTGATCTGCATCATGTTACTCTTCATTGGCGTGAGAAGTATGAGTGTGTCAAAGCGGCGGTTGCTCAAACCCTTAGACGACAGCGTGTACGTCGTCAAGAAGATGCGCGCATCCTTGTTGGCCATGTCCGACTCTTCTTCCTTGGACTTGCCTGTCACGATGAATAGCTGCTTCTTCAGTAGATCGCGGAGAGGGCCGGCGGGAACCACGTTGATGATCTTTCGTCGTAGTGAGTCCAATGGATCACGCGTCTGACAAAAGATGTATGTATACCTCCCAGCATTGTACGCGTCGATGACTATCATGGCCACAAGAGAAAGACGGAATGGATCGGACAGAAACTGGTTGGCCATGAGGATAGGCGATGGAACGCCGGCTGAACTCTTGATCGTCTTGGTCAATGCTGGCGGCCCCGTGTAGTTGATTGCATGGAATGTGCCGAAGAAGTTACCAGCCGCCATCTCATCGTCGGAGGAAATGCTCGCCGCTTCGACCGGGCTGCCGAGATGTAGGTAGCTCACCGACTCCATGCCATCTATTCTCGTCGGCGTTGCTGTCATGCCGAACGTATACCTTGCCGTGTCCGCGTTGAAGAAGACAGCCGAGAACGTCTCAGTGCAGTAAGCATGCACCTCGTCGTAGATAACGAGGCCGAAGTAACTGAAGAATCGCGGATCCATCTTCGCTGCGGTGTTGATGACGATGATGAGAACGTCGCATGGTGGAATATACACCTTCTTTTTTCCGACGGTTACGACATCGCCGCGAGTATTGGCGGGATCATAGCGGGCGACATTGGCGCTCGGTATCGCCTTGACAATGTCAGCACTCATCTGCTTACACAGATTCTTGTTGGCCACGACGATGCATGCCTTGAGACCGATGCGGGCAATTAACCCGGCGGCCACGTATGACTTACCCAGCCCCGTGTCCATCTGCAGGTAGAAGTGCGACTTACTCGTCAATTCACTTGCGACGTGAGAGACTATCTCTTCTTGGTACGGCATCAGGTCAGGGGCAGGTAATTCATCGGCGAGCGGCTCGGGGTCTTCACGAGTAACATAGGCGACGTTGCAGATGGCTCTCGGCACTTGGACAAAGTAGCCGCCGTCGATAACCCTCTCCTTGTGGATAGGCACCTTCACCGTCGTCTTCTTGTAAGCATTGATCTTAGTCGCCGAGGCATCGTCTCGTATCTTCTCGAAGGTTCGTGTGGTAACGAGGTTGCCGTAATCTGTAAGCGTCGACTTGACCATTTTTTGCTGATGGTATGTATACGTCAAAAATGCTCGGGAAAAAACCTATCAGCCATGGGGGCTACTCAGTCTATGTTAGCGGAACGACAAAGCCGATCGCCGTTCGCGTGTACAACTTCGAGGACGTGGCAACCGTCACGAAGGTCATCTCCGGCATCCGCTATATGTCCTCAATCGTCGTCGATGATGACATCCTCATCGTCTGCGCTGCTGGCTGTAAGTATGGCGCCATCCACCTGTCAACGTTTGGTGGCGACGAAGTAAAGGCCATGACATGTATCCGCGCAATCATCGAGGCCTACCCAGAGATCGCGAGGATGGATGCTGTCTATGAGGCTCATGCCCGCCCGATAGACACAGCAGGGGCATCGTCAGACGTTATCGTCTATCTGCCGGCTATCCGCATATCGTCGAAGAATATCCTAGCCGACGATGAAGAGGGTAGGTCACTCATTGGCGACAGCGAGGATGACTTAGAGAACGGCGAGAGGAGTGCGAGATGCCCACGTCCCTCGCGCGAGGGCGTGTCATCGTGCCTAGAGATGGCATTCGTCGGCGTGATGGTGATGATGATCGTCGGATTAATGGTCGCCTGCGTCGTCGTGTACATGGTTACCGATTCGCCGATGTAGGAGGCGCGGCGATGCTCGATTGATGATCACGGCGATGCTCGATTGATGACCACCGCGATGCTCGATTGATGACCACCGCGATGCTCGATTGATGATCACCGCGATGCTCGATTGATGACCACCGCGATGCTCGATTGATGACCACGGTGACAATGACGTGTTCACAGCCGCGATGGCCACGCAAAAAAAAAGATGATGATGGCTATGATCTCGTCGACGACGATGGCCCATCTACCTAGCATCTCTCATGATCTCGGCCAACCGTGATGGCAATCTATCACCCACTCCATCGGCAGATATTTTACTCTCTGCTCCCGCATAGTCAGGGTCATAAGCGGTGTCCTTGAATGTCTCGAAGACGAACATGTCGATGTCATGTTGCTCGGCGTCGATCTGGTCCTTCACAAATGAGCGTTCGATAGGATCAAAGCCGCCTTTCTTACCGAAGTCCTCTGCAGCGCCCGATGCATACTGACCCATCATTGCCTGATTTTTTTGGCGGTATGGGATGGCCTGTGAGATGATTTTCGACTGTAGGTTAGAGTCGCCTGTCATAAACGAGTCGTCGATCCTCTCGCCCGGTACATCGGCTGCCTCGACGAACGCGCCCTTTTGTCTCTCGAGCTCCAAGAAGTCCTCGACGGGCTTGATGCCTATCTGCTTAACATACGTTCCGCGATCATATGTCGTTTTCGTGGCCTTGATGACAGCGATGATGATGTCGATCACCTGATCCATGTTGGTGTACACCTCATTCGACGTCTTGCCCTTACCGACGTACGCGAAGGGAAAGATGCCGCGGTTGATGTATTTGCCAAAGAGCCGCGACTGTGCTGGCTTGAGGTTGAGCGTGGAGATGACTGGGATGACGAGGCGATACTTTCTGACCTTTGGGAGGACAAAGCGATTGTACGTGTCAAGGAATGTGGAACATGCGCGGTCGCCCTCCTTGTAGATGATGCAAATCTTTATGTCCATTATGCTGTACCTAGTGAGGAAATTGAATAGTCTTTTTCGCCCACAAAAAACATACGCGACCACGCACATTCCCTGAACAACAGAGACAATCATGAAACTACAGATCACAGAGAAGCCAACATATAATCCTCGCGTCATCGACTTCACAATGATCTTCCCGGATGACACGCCAGCGCGATACATCAATGCTATTCGCCGTGTGCTCATAGACACAATGGTGCCAGCCAAGTACCTGCACGTCACCCCTGAGGATATGCAGACAGAGGACAAGCGACTCATCCCCGAATACGTAGCACATCGTATCTCATTGATTCCTATCCATCAATCAATCCCTGTAGGTACCACCTTCTCGCTATCCGTCATCAATAACCACGATGTTCCCATCGACGTTTACGCCGAGGATCTAGTCGGCCCTAAGGGATACATTATATCGCCAGAGTTAGAGATCGCCACGCTCTTCAGGAATGAACACCTCATCATTCGCGACATCACTGTCCGTGTCGGTCAGGATCACGAGATGACTGCGATGGCTGGCGGGTATATGGCAGGTAAGGACCATCTGACGGGGAAGATGACGCTGGCGTTTCAGACGTATGGAACACTATCGCCGCGCGGCATGGTCAAGCGCGCTATCGATGTTATCCTGAAGATGCTATCTACATGTCGTGAAAGATTTAACGAGGTTCGCGAGACAGAGAATGGTAAGGCCAAGCTCATCCTCGCAGAAATGGACGGAACGGTGCCGGAGATGATCTTCAGCGCTGTCAACACCATCTACGGCATGGACGTAGACATAACCATCATGGACCACAAGGATTACGGCGAGTGCGATATAACCATGAACCTCAGAAAGGGGCTGAAGGCTAGGGATGTCCTTGAGACTGCTGTGTCGTCTATTGGTGAGTTCTTCTCTGACCTCTTGCGGTCGTTTGAGTATGACGCGAAGAAGGATGAGATGATCTAAGAGGTCGTTGCTGGGTGGCCATCTCCATCTTTTTTTGATGATGCTGCCCATCGACAAAAAAACATGATAGCTAGAATCGTTGGATCCATCCTCGCAGGATTATACATCGGCGACATTCTCAACCGTGAACGAGACATCCACATCTCCCGTCCACGTAAGAGGATCGATGGAATGACATTCGTGAATGGATGGGGTTGGTACGCCGACTATGACATCGGTGGCGAGGTAGTCAGCATTCATAACTCCGACATCATACGTGCCCATGGGTGTGACGGAGGGTTGGCAAAGGACCTGCCATTCTATCACATCGGGACTAAGTATGTACAAGGCGCTACGTTTGATGATGCTGCATATAGGTACAGAAGATGGGGAGTGTCCTTCGGACAATCACAATAAACGGCCGACAGTGAGGATCTCTCTTTTTTCGACACTCATCCACTACCATTTCATGAAGCATGAGCCTCGAAGAAATTGTAGACAGACTTAACACAATCACCACTCGTCTTGAACAGATCGGCGAATACATCGACCGCGTGTCCGCTCGTGTCGAATCACTCGAGGAGAGCAGGGATGTGACAAATGAGACCATCAAGAGTACCACTATGGATCACGCCGAGAGAGACACAAGCGCCTCCGTCATGTCCGATAGCGACTTTGTGGCCGCCTTTAAGGATCACTGCAAGCCAAAAAAGTTTGCATGGGAGATGAATGAAGGTTCATGGACACTATAAGCCCCTTGCCGACCCCTTGCCGACCCCTTGCCGACTGACATGGAGGGACAGACCTTATTTTTTGCTAACCGCCTTCATGTCCATCTCTGGATACATGTCGAAGACGACGCGACGGATGCCCTCATCGCTACTCATCACTGCCTTGTACGCATTCATCGTTACCGCGTCATCGGTCAGGGATAGGTTATGGATGAGGCCTTCCTCGCCGGCGATGATCATCTCAGCAAGCGCGACCCTCTCTAACTTCTTTCCGATGAGGGTGTTCAGTATCGACGAACGCGACTTCATACGCTTACTATTGATGATGCAGATGACCGCGCGAAGACGGACCGATGGCATGTGGAGCAGCGGGTAGTTATTAGTGGACGAGTGATGGATGATAGGAGTGATCATCCAGTCCCTGAAATCGTCGCGAGAGATCGGCGCGTTCTTACGGATCATGGATATGAAGAAGAGTGGTGTCGGGCCAGTGAATGTGTGAGGATCGAATGGTAACGTGTCAACCTTTGCTGTGGTCTTTACCACGATGCTCGGGGTATTCTTGACAGTGGCCTTTGCCTCGACCTTTGGAGTGGCCTTTGGGATGTCGATGGCAACCGCGGCGGCATAGCTAGTAGGTACACTGGCAGCCTTTTGGGCGGCAATGAATGTATTCAATGGGACGGATGTGCTCTTTTTCTTCATGGTTTTGTCGACGAAGTTGGCCTTCATTTTTTCGTCAATAATGACTATGATTCCCACGGCGAGGATGACAGCGATGGCTGCGGCGATGACCACGATAATCACTCGGTGCTCACAGTGATGGCCGCGATGATAGCCACAATGCCTGCTCATGGCGATGACCATGGAAAAAAGAGCGATGATGATGATGATGACCACCACAACCATACCCACCCCATCACCATCTATAGCCCCAATGACAGCCCCTCAGCATCCTCAATGACACCAAGGATCGTCATGAACTCAGGCGCCTTTGGTAATACCTCAGTTGGTCGCGCGGCGTTGTCCTTCATGAATATACGGAAGCCCCATCGACCGCCCTCGTCTGGGACGTAGACATACTCGTGACCAAGGACGGTTACGCTCTTTGCCTCAACCTTCTTGACTATGTATGGACGACAGCTATCAGGCATCTTCAAGTCGGCCGCCACATCCTTCGTGAATGTCGTTGTCCCCGTTGGCGCACATAGACGAGCGCCAGGCATGTCGTCGATAGCGGCTGTGATCGATGCTCTCTGCATCGGACCGAGGAATGAGGAGATGATCTGATACTTACGGATGGCCTCGTAAAGCAACGAGACGTCTGTCGTGTCAGGAAGGATGACGAGAGAGTTCATCGATGTCCCTGCCGTCGCCACGACGGTGCCCTGTTCATCAAAGCGGCCGCCAGGATGGAGAAGTTCCTGAGCACTTAACGTCGTCACGTCTTTGACATGTGCGGCGATCATGTCATCTGTTGGAATCGTCACGGCGGCGTCGGTTGATGGTCGTGGTGGTACTGCGCAGTATACATACGTCTTCACGTTCTTTTCATCGGCCGGCAGTGAACGGTGAGAGTCGTTACGAATACCACGATACTGGATCTGTAGAATACGTGCCCAGTTCCAGTACGGCTCGAGGATATGCACGTGACGGATTGCCTTGAAGTCAAGGCCTTCAGCACCGACAGATGAGACGAGAACCATGGATACTACCTCGCCGTGACGGTTGTCGGGCGATGTCATGACATCTTCGATTCTCTTACGGCTTTCGGGAGAGAGGCCACCTTTGATGACAGCGAATGTCTTGGATGCGCGGAGAGGTGCATTCCGTCCGTCCTCATTGTGGAACTTACTACCACCGACGATGGCCCCGCCGTGAACAGCGTCATCGTCGAAGAGATCATCGCCCCAAAGGTTGCCATGAGATGGCGAGGACGGCGAGCATGGTGGGGCGACTTCCATGAATCCACTCCATTCATCGTCGTCTTCGCCGCGGCCTCTACGGATCTTATTTTTTCGCGCCTTCGTGTTCATCGGAACGTATGCGTACGGATCCATGGTAAGGGATGATGCCGCGACCGCCTTGGGTGCTGCGCCGGTCCGGAGGGTTATATGCCCGTTCGTCGCCGTCTCAGAGAGGTGAGTGAGATGGTTAGTGATCCCTACTGCCGGTCCGATGACTGGGATGGTACCACCATACGGCGATGTCTCCGTCCTCGTAGCATGCCTGTAAGGGTCGCGAAGAACATCGCCCTTTGTCAGCGAGACGCCTGATGACGGTGTGCAGTGTTTGTCAACCCCATCCTCGCCAGGTAGACAAGTCGGCACACCAACTGCCCACTCGATGCCGCCCTCGACGGTTACCGGTGCATGCTCGATGCTGTCAGCGACAATCGCCTCCTTCATGACAGCTGCATCTGTGACAGTTACGTGTTCATCGGCAAGCGACTTGTCGTCTGCGGAGGCATTATCCTCGTCGTCGGCATTCGTCTCCTCTGTCTCCTCTGTCTCCTCTGCCTCCTCTGCCACATACTCGAGGCTATATTCCTTCCATCCCTTCTCCTTCAGGTAAGCCGCGAATGATCCCAAGCCGCCAATGCCAACATACTGCGAGTACATCAACCCAAGAGTACCATGAGCGGCGTTGTGAGCCTCGATGTTCTTCAGGAGCGCATCGTACTTTGGCGTCCACGCATTCTTGATAGCCGCAACATCGCGGTTCTCAAGGCCGCCCTCGTAAAAGTTGGACAGCTGTCGTGACTTAGTACGATACGAGGAAGTTGCATTGCTCCTTGGTAACTGCATGCGACCTCTAGCCTTAGGGCCCTTACGAGCACTTTCAAGGCCCTCGGCAGCTTCTTGTTCACGAGCAATGCTGTAGTAAGCATACTGATCGGGCGCCATCGGACAGAGGACAGCCGATACACCTAGATCCTCAGGGAACTCAATGCCAGTGCCGACATCGGCGTCGCCGCGAATCTTCTTACCTGGCGTCGACTCGTGTGTGACATAGGCAACAAGGCCGGCTATCCTGTCCATGAAATGCGTCTCATTCTTCATCTTCCTCGATCCATCATCGGACACGAAGGCCTCCCTGAAGTCCTCGTAGTCCTCAGGGAGAGTACCTTCACCGCCGAGGAGATTCATGCATGGCACTGTCTCGAGAGCATCGTTGTTGATAGGTGTGCCTGACAGAAAGAGTGCGAAGTTACCATGATTCTTGCGACGGAACGATGACTCGAGGATCTTGAAGAGCCCGAGGCCGTTCTTGGAGCCGTTCGTCGTTCCTCTGAAGAAGCCATGCGCTTCGTCGATGGCGATGAATGTTTCGGTGATGTCGATGGTACTTATATCCTCGCTGCGAAGCTTACCCGACAAACCCTGTCCAGTTGCGGCCCTTACGAACTGAGTGACCATGTTACTGGCGTTCATGGAGACGAAGAAGACATGTTTGTTGATCCATCCCTCGACGTCAGCTGGGATCTCAAGGCCGGCTGCTTTCTTCAGCGCAAAGTACTTCACGAAGGCACCGCGCATGTTCGCGGCGAGCGACTTGTTGAGGATGAAGATGGCCTTCTTCACCTTCCTGCCCCTTTGTCGACGCTCGTCGCCGCCGGTGAGATGTGGCGAGTCAAAGCCGGTGTCCGCGCAGCCTGTTATCATGTCATACGCAATGCTCGCGGCGAGGATACTCTTACCTGTACCCATACCTAGGTAAGCCAGGATGCCGTTAGATGATGCATCGACGAAGTCACAGTAAGCACGGATGGTGTTCTGGTAGTACTTGAGGAAGTTCCACTGCGGTGCCCAGGATAGCGATCGATAGAACTCAAAGAGCGTCGATGAAAAGTTACTGTTGTTCCTAGGGATCGATATCATGACCTTGTATACGGACGGGCCAAAAAAGATCGTATGTGTCTATTCTTTGGAAGCGGGGGCGACAGGAGCACTTGCCTCTGAGTCTTCGACGACAGCGTCTTCAGAGACATGCTCTGCATCGGCGGCGACCTTTGCAGCGGCGATCTCTTCTTTCCTACGAGCCTTGGTAGCTGCCCACTGCTTTACTCTACCATCCTTGTCGATGACCTCTGGTTCATCTGGGATGGTTGGTGGAGTGCTCCTCTTTTTTCGCGGCGGTTGTGAGTGAGGATTGCCGGCACCTCCGCCTCCGATGTTTCCACTAGACATAGGGATATTCACGTCTGCGACCGCTTCCTTAGGTGTCGAGAAGTACAGATAGGCGACGATTGCGATGAGGATGAGGATGACGCCGATGAGGATCACAGAGACAACCCGATTCTCTAGGAAGGACGACGAGGCGGTCGGTGATGGGAATGAGGATGGGGATGGGGATGGGGATCCACCAATGGACGGAGAGGGTTGGTTATTCATGGCATGGAAGTGCGATGATGGCTGTGGCGATGATGTGTGAGGAACACTCTGGGTGACGGGGGTATGTGTTCTCCACTCAGGAGTCATAAAGTCGGATGGGTTCATACTCGCCTATAATTAACGACAAGCATGAACATCTAGAAATGCTATATCCATGACAGTCATGTCCATTCCGCTCGCCGAACACATGGCGACGATAAATAAGTTAGTTGCCGAGATCAAGTTGCTCATCGCCCCGATCAAACTCCCGACGCTGAAGGTGATGGCCTTGCCGGTCGATGACGCGACAGACAAGGGAGATACGACGACCGCCACGACTACCGCCACAACCATCCCCGTATCCCTTACGGGGAAAGCCACCGATGGTCGCCTCCTCCGCGACTTCATCCGCGACGTTCGTGCCGACGTGGAGGCCATTCTATCGCGACCTGACATCCGCGCTGAAGCCTATGGGCTCAGTGGAACAAAGAACGAGATACTCCGTGACCGCTTCGGCGACCTATCAACAGCCCTGGCGAACCTCGAAGCAGCCGTGCACGTGTACCTCGAGGAACTCATAGACACGTTTGCAGGGAAGGATGTGACACAGCAAGAGATCAACGAGTTGCTGCGTGGCGGTGGGATTGTGTCTTCTTCGTCGCCAGACGGATCGACAGGCGGTATTATCGACGACGTGGCTCTCCATAAGCTTCGTGTCTTCACTCACAACAATCCACAAGCCGACTATGGCTCCTTCATCGCCCGTGAGATGGCGCGGTTGGGTGGCCATGACGCTGAGAGAGTTACGTGGCCAGTTGATAGGTATGGGTTGATACAGAGGAGCATACTCGATGGTTTCCGCATGCCTTCCGAGAAGACAGGAGGGACAGGCAGTGATGAGGGCGGCGCTCTCAAGGGTTACAAGGCGGTCGCGTCCGCGATCTCCTCGTCACCAAAAAACATCATCGTCATCTACCTACCGAACGGCGGCAAGGAGTACTTCAAGCCTATCCATCCAGCCATCGGCGATGTGACGAAGCCGATAACCGTCGACTTTATCAAGAGAATGTCGAGCATCTCTTCATCGTCGAAGATGGTGGATACAGAGAAGAACGCCGCCAGCATTCTCCATACACCACTTCCAGGCAAACTCACCTCCGTCTACGTGACGTATGACTACAATACATTCCTCTTCATGTCACCATCTTTCGACGCGGCCCTCACTCCATACCCACTGGCCATCGGGTATTACTCTGCGATGACAGGAGAGGTTGTCGATGGCTCATCGCAGGCGGCCGACAGAATGACACCATCGCCATCACATGCGACGTACAATGATCGCGCGAACGCCATCTTCGCCGATAGGTGGTACCGTCACGATCTCGTCATTCTCGCAACATCCTTCAAACCGGGCGCTGGCCTCTCCGACGCGTTGAAGTCGCACATCCGCGAGGGGTTCATACGGAGAGTAAAAGGCGATGATGGTAAGAGCATCGCCGCGAAGGACATCATCCCATCCGAGGTTATCTACGAGGCTATCCATCGTGTCCTTCCAGACGGTTCCCGCGAGAGTCGCATATCTTCTTACCTGGCCGCTGACCGCCTCGTGACCATATTCACGAAAGAGTACGTCTTCGAGGTCGCCCGTGTCACATGGTCAAGTCATCAAGAGGTGACGATGATGGGCGTCCTCGCCGAAGTCATAAGGAAGTGTGATAAGATGAACGTTTGGGGGATCGACTTCAAGTCACTCAAGGATCTATTCTGAGTGTCCCCTTTCTGTCGTTCGGCGGTGTCCTCTCTGTCGTTCGGCGGTGTCCTCTCTGTCGTTCGGCTGTGTCCTCTCTGTCGTTCGGCTGTGTCCTCTCTGTCGTTCGGCGGTGTCCTCTCTGTTGCCTTTTTTTGAATCATCCCAATCGACAAAAAAAACATGACAACAGACACATACAACAACATTGCCACCGTCCGTAAGGGTACCGTCTCCGATGCCATCAAGGCTCTTCAAGAGGTCCTCGAAAAATATGGCGACATTCCTTTCACATCATTCGACGAGAGCGCTGGCTTTCCATCAACATTCTACGTAGAGGTTGTGAAAGGTGTGAAATACAACGAGAAAGGCTACGATGGTGAAGGTATCTACGACTTTGCCGTTGGCGATGAAGAGAAAGGCACAGAGACTATCTGCGCTGTTAGCTATATCGTCTAGGATATCCCTTCGGGCTTGCATGATATCCTGATCATCTTTTTTGCTCACGCATCATATGGGTACACCTTGGCATTCCTTGCCAATGTCCGTAAGACATGCAGGACGCCATTCCTGAATCCCTTGTCTGTCTTCGTCTCGGCGACCGCGTCAATCATCGTGAGGATATAGTCGCTGTCCTGTCTCGCCCCATCAGATATGCAACGAATGTTAGGCTCGGCTTCGTAGTTGATGTCATACTCAGCAGCAAAAGCAGGGACGATGATGTTTTTATCCTCCATGCCATTGCTGCTCATCACCATTGTATTTGCTCCCGCGAGGAATGGTATAAGGTCAGGGCGACGAGAAATTACATCGGCGAGCATCGTCGAATCTCTCCAGTAGGCTGGATCCTTACCCAAGCGGTCGACGAGAGAGATATATATCTTGGTGTCGATGGGGGTATCGCGACGCCGATAGATGATCATCGCGTCGTCCTTCTCCAGATTATCGGGGACGTAGTCGATGCATCCTATATTTTTTGCGTGAGAGAAGAGGGCCATGAATCCTTTAGGGTCTATGGTCTTGAACATGCTCGTCGTGCATGATGCACGCGAAAGGGACAGCGCACGATCATAGTCGGCCTTGTATCCCTCTCGAATGATCCTCGATAGCACCTCAGGGAACAGACCGCATTGATGTTGCAGGTATTTCATCGATGTCGCCCACGGGCACTCTTTGACAAAGGCGGTGTATATTGCAACGTTGATGGCGCGGAGGTAGAAGAGTGGAACATATGTTAGGATGTGGTCAAGTATTTCAGGCGGCAGGTCAATGGTCATCTCTCTCATGTTTTTTGGTCGCCACCCATCGCCGTCAAAAAATCACCAGCCGTCATTCTGTCTAGCCGCCTTCTTCTTCGACATGCCTATCTTCTCCTGAAGACAGCGGCTGCAATCACATGACCATCCCCTATCCTTGTGATAGTTCTTGTCCTTCTTTGCTTGCGTGAATGCACTCTTCGCCTTCTTTCTCTTCATGTCATTGACGACGACGATGGTTTCCGCGAATCGACGAAGGCCACGAAGTGTGAGAATTGACGCATGTATCCTGTCCAGCTCCTTGTCCGTTAATGCGACAGCATCATCTATCATCTCCTTGTCGAAGATCTCGTCGTGATCGAAGGAGATGCCGCTCTGCAAGTAGGTCATCGATGCGTCAGATGACAAGGAGATGTACATGCCGAGGATGAAGTTTGGCTTGTCGATGTTGATGTTGTATCGTCGATACTCTGGAATGGTAGTGATGAGGTGCCTAGTTACATGTTCCGGCCATCGACCAGGTATATCAACCTCTCCGGCGGTCGGAGTGATGGTCGGGGTAATCGTGTCGATGATCACCTTCATCGCGTAGATGTCGGTGATTCCCTTGGCGGCGTTCTTGATGAGCCATGTGGCATCATCGAGGGTCACCCCTTCCGGGATGTATGATATATACTTCGGCATGTACAACTTCATCAATCCCATGAAGACGACTGGGTCTTCCCCGTAATGCTTCGTCGTTATGTAGAATGAAGGGTTATCGACGATGGCGAATAGACGAGAATGGCCGTCGCCACATCCCCGAAGATGATCAAGGAGGAGTGTGTTGAACAGTCCCTTACCGGCCGCGATGCTCATGGCCTTGGGTATATCGCCGCGAGTGATTAGAGCGTTGAACGCAGTTACATAGTCGGCCTTCGTGACCATGAACTTATCGTGCAGCGGTATGAACGAGTAGATGATGGACAACTCGTCGTAGCATAGTGCATTGAGGGTCGGCATGTCGGTTGTCATCATTATTTTTTCGCGACCATCAACGTCGTCAAAAAAGATCGTTAGATCTTCACCTGTTCACGTAGCCACTTGATAGCCCTCTCCATACCACGAATAGTCCTGATAGCGCCGATGGCCTCGATGACACCGTCTTCGTCGAATGAGTATGTCGCAAAGGCGACGGATGATGTATGGTCGAAGATCTCCGCGACGGAGATACCTTCATCATACTCATCGCCATCGCCATAGTCGTCATCGGGAAAGGTAACGTCCACTTCTTCGATGTTCATGTGAGGATCGCGGGCGATGCTTTCACGAAGCTCGTAGATAGTCATGGCGGTGGTGGTGGTAGTTATGTCTTCCTCGACGGTGGCGATGTCTATGTTCGTGTCCATTTTTTCATCGCTATCACCATCGTCAAAAAATGGTGGATGATGACTACTCCCACCATGAACAACTCTCAAGGCGACCGCCGCAGTTGATCGCATAGAGGAGAATGGCTGCCCGCTTGAAGCCCCTTCTCGTCCTGACGTTCTTCAATGCTGCATATATTTTGTCCTCCGCGAGTCTATCATGTTTACCCGAAGGGTCATCAAGGTTGTCCCTGACGCGTTCCATGCTGTAATAGTGACCATTCGTAAAGTCGAGGATAGCGTGCAGTGGTGTATCGTACATCTCATGACAGTCAATGTCATATGCGAGGATCTCTGGGTACATGTCGATCGCCGCGTAGACATCGTCGACATTGAAGCAGCAGTCGTGCTCATTCTCCGTGAGCCACTCGTTTATCCTCAGGAGGATGATCATGCGGATGGCCTCCGGAGTCATCATAAGTTCGCCCACATTGACGGCGGCATGGTGAATGCAGGGCCCCCATGAGTCATAGTAATATCCCTCGATGGAATGACGAGTGATATATCCGCGGACACATTCGCGCAGATGATCAAACGCGGTGCCTCCTAGATTTTCTGGAGTATGAGTCACCTTCCTTGGCACGAGGGCTACTAGAAGGTTGCCGTAGATGATCGCGTCATCACCAAAGCCATCAGTGTTCTCTATGACTGGCGGCGATGGGTGAGAGAGATCCCACACGTTCTCGTCGCCGTCGGTGTGTGGATCGTACCGAAGGATGGGCGACTCCTTCAGGATCTCATCGAGGATGAGTGGAAGAAGGCCGCCTGTATGATGAATGACAGAGTTGATGATCACGTCATTGCCGCAGGTTAATACTCGTCGCAGCTCGGTGACGTATGCATGCCTTGTAATCCTTCGGCGAAGGTCGGTTGGCAGGTAAGAGAGAATGATATGAGTCATGTCATCGCATACATCGAGCCTCTCCGTAGGGGTCATAGGCACCATCTTCATCTCCATATTTTTTTGTCATCGCAGCCATCACGTCAAAAAAGATCGGTCGGTGGTCTCTACTTCCACATCACATTGAGCACGGAGATGGCACGGCGAAGGCCGCGCATTGTCTTCAACTCACTCGCAACGGCGATAATGTCTTCCCTAACATACGCCGTGGCGATGATGTTCTCACCATACTCATGATCATCATCATAGTCGAGAAACTCTCGCAGTGAGTGATTATACCCCGCGTTGCAATCCCTCGTGGCCAACTCTGGGTATTTCTCGATCGCCTTGTCAATACTATCTGACGTCAAGAATGGGCACACCTCAAGGATGACAGCGGCACGGATTGCGTCTGGTCCGATGTATCTCAGTGACATCAAATGGTATGGATGAAAGCTTAACAGCCCGCGTGCATCGGGGTGGTTGACAAAGTCATACGGGATATGTGTAATACTGTGCGGTTCAAAGCGTCGTACGAGGTTCGCATAGACATTCACGTCATCGCCAAACCCATCAGTTACATCGACATTACCATGGTAACCCATGTCAATGTCGGGAAACATATCCAAAACATCGCTGAGTATCTTCGGGAAGAGGCCGCCTGATACCCTTAGGACGTAGTGCAAGACCGGCGTTGCGTCTGAGTGAACCCTCTCCTTTCGGTATGCGTTGACTACCATGTCGACGACAGCGGTCATGTATAGAACCTTGGATATCTTTCGTTGGATGGTCCGTGGCATGTATGAGATAATGAGCGGACCAAGGTCGGTGCATATGTCTCCAGTGGTGATAGTGCAGTTATCCTGTCGGGCGAGTGAGTTATCTCTACGAGCTTGTGAGTTATCCTGTAGGCCTGAAGGGTTATCCATCTTTTTTCATCCATCCCGTTGCCGTCAAAAAAGATCAGTAGTCTACGAGGAAGAGCAACTTCATGGCTCTGCGCAATCCACGGATAGTCCTCAACTCGTCCTCGAGACTAGATAGAGTTACGCGGTCGACGTCATACCTACCGATGATAGCCTCGATCCTCAGAGTGCCATAGTCCAATTCTTCGCGGAGGTTCCTTATATTATCGGCGCGACATTCATATGCAGCCATGTCGGGGTAATTATAGATGGCCTCATCTAACTTCCTCGGAGGGAACGAGACTGGCGCGCGGATGATAGTTGCCAAGCGAATAGCAGCGCTACTATCGTATGAATCAACTGGCCATGAGTAAAGGATAGAGTGCATGTCTGGATACTTCTCAAGGCCGACTGGGACATATGAGATGATCTCTGGTAGTAGTCGTGTGAGTAGATAGACGTAGATGGACAGGTCGTTGCCAAATCCATTCGTTGACCTCATGTAAACATTCTCGAGAGGGTCTCCATCCCGACGAGCAGACGAGTCATCATCCCGACATGAAGGATCATTACCTTTGTCGGGAAAGTCATCCTTGAGAACCTCTACGAGCATCTTCGGAAGAAGGCCACCTGACCGCTTGATGACCTTATGTAATAACGGAGTGGCATCACTATGTACTGAGAGGCATGCAAAGCCCTTATCCTTGGTAGCGCGACGCACCATGTCATGAACAGCCTCTCTATACCATTCACGGCGCACCTTTCGACGAATCGTGGGTGGTAGGTATGAGAAGATAAGCGAGTTGAGGTCGGTGCAGATATCACCGGCGACGATATTGAAGTTCTTAGGGTTTACGATATGCATCCTCGCGGCGCCTATCTTTATCCATGCTGCTACTCTCTCCTCCATTTTTTTGGTCACAGTCGCCGTCGTCAAAAAATGTCTGTCAACGATCATTAGTCAGAGAGCCGATAGAGAACGTCCATTGCCCTCCTGTAGCCGCGGATAGTCTTTAGGTCATCTCCCTCGGCAATCACCTCCTCCTTACGGACATCGTACCTATCGATAATCTCGGTGGTGTCAAGTGTGCCATAGTCGAGTTCTTCGCGAAGATCACATGGGTGACAGGTAGGCCGTCGCGATGGATAGGATGGTAGTCGGGATGATGACTAGGTGAAAGAAGATGATTTCGAGGGTAGCTGATGTGGTCATGATTTTTTGGTGACGATGAGACCGTCAAAAAAATGGGGCGATGACCATGAGTGATGACCAGTTGGTGACGACCCGCGACGATGACGTGACGACCCGCGACGATGACGTGACGACCCGCGACGATGACGTGATGACCACTGGCGACGATGACGTGATGACCATCCGCGACGATGACGTGATGACCACTGGCGACGATGACGTGATGACCATCCGCGACGATGACGTGATGACCACTGGCGACGATGACGTGATGACCATCCGCGACGACGACGTGATGACCATCCGCGACGATGACGTGATGACCATCCGCGACGATGACGTGATGACCATGAGTGACCACTTGGTGACCACCCGCGACGATGACGCGACGGCCGTGTGTTACCATGAGCAGTCATACATCACGATGATGACATGATGCCCACTGGAGACGATGACGCGATGACCGTGTGTTACCATGAGCAGTGCAAACATCACGACCACTGGCGATGATGCCATTCTCTTCCACATCCCCACCTTATCCCCATCTCATCGCCAAAAAAATGTCCCATGATCATCTACACCAGCACATCATGAACTTCAATCTGTCGATGAAACTCATGCCCTCGCGGATGTGATGTTCATCGGGTATGTAGTACCTATGATGGCCGCCCTTCGTCTTCGTAAAGGCCACCTTGCCCTCGGCCGCCTGTTTCCTCAACTCTGCTGTCGAGATCCCGTAATACTTGCTTGCTTCCTTTGGTGTAACGTGCATGATCTACTTATCAGCGACGCGGCGCTTGAGAAGCTTTTTCTTTGGTCTCTCGGCGGCCTTTTCGTCAGCCTTATCGTCGTCAGAGACATCTCTTTGGGCCGATAGGACATCCCTCTGGGCCGACTGGACGTCTTGTTGTCGACGACGAGGCTTCTCCTCTCTTTCATTCTCTCTATCTCTTTCATCCTCCTTATCCTCTCTTTCCTCTCTCTCCTCTTTCTCGGCGACTAACTCGCGAAGACGAACATCAAATGCGGCCTGATCCTCGAGTGTCATGTCCTTGTACTTGCCATAAGCCATCTCACCCTTGCTCTTACGCACTGGCGATGTTCGCACGCGGATGCCATAATACTCGCTGCCACTCTTGTACTTCGCAAGGACGCTCGTTGATAGGTACTCTTCAGCCTTCGATGCGACGATGTGATCATTGAACTGAGTCATCGCCCAGTTCGAGTAGTCGACACCTAGATCCGACGCAGACATGACTGACTCTGGCGAGAGAATAATCCTCTCTACGCAATACTTGTAGCTCTTATCCTGCCCTTCTCTGAACTTCTGTGTCTCGGTTATGATCGTCGGACAAGGCACCTTGTTGATGTTTCTGCCATACTCGTTACATAATCGCTCGTAGTAATGGGCCATGATGGATAGAGTGGCGTTCAGGTAAACAGGATCCTTGATCAGGTTGGCCTCAATCTCACTGTCCACCTTGTGCTCGTGTGGCTTTTTTGGGTCAGGGTCTTCAACGAACTTGCTCTTGGCGGTGTAGAAGAGCACACGACGCCAGAAGCCGTAGTCAGTGTCAGATGAACGGATGATCGGGAAGTGGTTGGTGCTACAGAAAGAGTTAGCGTGAAGGAAGAAGTTTTCTTGGATGCTGAAGAGTTCACGCGCGGTCTGTGCATTGCAGTTCACCATGTTCTTCACTTTCTCAGAGTTCAGGATGTCATTGCCGCTGCCCTCGTCGAAGACAAGGAGTGTCTTGCCCTTTGCCTGCATGAAGGCGCTGTCGGCCTCATTGGCCTTGTTAGCATTCTTTGCGGTCAACAGGGCCATCTTCATACTGGCGCAGAGTGCGAGTCCGAGTGCGTTCTGTATGAACGACATGGTAATACTCTTACCGTTACTACCACCACCAACGATGAAGAACATCTTACCTGTCACTGGCCGACGATCGAGGCCGGTTGCCGCCATGAACCACACATAATCGTAGACGTCTTTCTCTGGGTAGACCTGTCTGAAGATCTCCTCAATGCGGCGCGTCACCGGGCATGATGGATCGTATGGATGATATGCGGCCTTCGTCGCGACACTGATTGGATGCTCATGGTGACGAGCAATCAGTGAGACGCGCGGACCGACGTGTAAGACGCCATTGGCGACACCGATGAAATCCTCGGCCTTGTCGAGATCGTCGAAGAACTCGCGACGCTTGAAGACACGCTGGGCGTTCTTGATGATCTTAGTAATGTGTCCTTCGTCGCCGATGTCAGAGATGGTCTTGTCGAAGTTCGACGCGATCTTCTCCCATGACTTGAACTTGTCCAGCTCGGTCTTTGAGTTCACCTTGTTCTTCTGTTCCTCGATGTACATCTTGCCCTGCCTGAGGATTTGCTTGTACGTCTCCATGAGATAGATGCCCAAGAAGTCGCCGTCAGGATCGGCGCGCCACTTCCAGACCTCGCCGTAACGATGAGAGTCTTCAGGAGTGATGAACTCAAACCAACAAGGATTGCTAGCGCGACTGCCTGCAACCTTCTTGGCAAAGACGAACTTGTGCGACATGAGTGATGAGAGCATCTTCGAGTGATCGGAGTGAGTGAACTTGCCATTCGTCGACATAATCGTGGCCACCATGAGTGTGTAGTAACTCTTCTCGGTGATGAGGTTGAACTTCGCTGGATTCTCAAGGCGTGCCCAGTAGATGATACTCCTCTTTGTCAACGAACCCTCTGCGGCCGTTCTACCTGAGTGAGACACACTCATCCAGGTAGTCTCGAAGGAGGCGCTGTCGAACTTTTTTGATCGCTTGGAGAACTCAAGGGCGATGCTTCTGTACCTTTGGCCCATGCTGGAGAGCGCTGCAAGGACACGCACCCATTGATCATACTCGTCGTAATACTTCGGTGGAAGGATGTTAACGAGCTCACGCATGTATGCGGCCTCTGCATGGTTGGCGCAGAAGTTGTCAGCATCGATCTTCTCGTCGTCAGCTGCGTCGAGGGAGGCATCGACTTCTGGTGGGATGGCTGGGCCGATGTCCATCTTGAACTCCTCGTAAATCATGCCAGCCGCCTTGAGGACAAGTGCACTGAAGGCAGCTATGTTGTCAACGGCGACTGGTTTGAGGGTTGCCTCAGCGCCACGACGACGACTACCCATGAGTGCCAACTCGCCAGTGTACTCGATACGATGCGGCTTCTTAGTGTGTCCTGGCTTACAACTGCCTGGAAGGTTGACAGGCACTCTCGCAGCGTGTGTATCGACCCATGATGCAGGGTCGGAGATGGTTGCGATGTTACCGAACTGCTCGTTGGATGTGATGATGTCATCGACGATATCGACAAACTCGGCCTTGATTGCGTCCATGAGATGGACACGCAGACTCTTGTTCATGCGGAGTGACGGGAAGAGAATGTGGGCACCGTCCTTGTATTTGCCTGGCTGTTCATCATCAGCTGTCACCTCAGCACGACGAGTGATTACTAACCGAGCAGGACCAGTGATCCCTGGAAGGGTGCGTTGCATAACCTGGAAGATGCTCTTCGTTATCTCGTGGAAGAACTCGATAGGGTACACCTGTGTCTTGACGTTCTGGATGATGTCGAGGTCGACAAAGAAACCTCGAAGGTCAGCGCGCTCATAGGTGTTAAGGGTGACGCCACTTTCTATCACATCATTGTACGCGTCGAGGAATGCGTCGGCCATGTTCTCGTCGACTACCCAGTTGCCCAACGCGGCATCGTAGACGTTGGCGCGCTTATCTTTAGGCGGTACACGTGGCAACTCCTTGATGAACTCAGTGAATTTCTGCAGGTGTGGGTTAATCAGGGAGACCATAATTTCGTGAGCATGTACCCTGTATTATTTTTGGTGGTGAAAAAACTCAGTGGGTCGGTATAACCCAACCATGTTCTTCTTCAAGCAACTAGGCATTGCCATCGTCATCCTCGTGGTCCTCTCTACCATCATCTACTACATGAACAAGAAGGCCGAAAAGTTTGAGCTGGGCAACAGCAACCCTTATGGAACGTTAGATTACATTGCTCACCCTAACGCATTGAACAGCTCTGTGCCGCTGGCATTGTAGACGGCATTCATCGGCACCATCATCGTTTTTTTTTGACGATGGGATAGGAGGTAAAAACAAGACGATGATGACGACGACTGACGAACTCGCACTCTATGGTGACGACGATCTTGCTTATCACAGACGATCAGAAGCAACAAGAGAACATGCAATCATGTCAGTGAAGTATGGACATACATACAACGCCTACGCGTTGGTCAATCGTGGAGTTGTGACCGCCAAGGAGGCGATCATAGCCTCTATAAGGTACGGACAGGCCGACGTTGCTCATTATATCAGCAAGTACGCTTACTTTCATTCAAGCTTCGACGATGACATCTACAAGGCGGCCAACGAGAAGATCATGGAGGGATATATGTCCATCTACGATGTCATCTATGAGGGTGGTGAGACGAAGGACAACAATCATCACCGAGAGGATCTACTTATGGCCATGATAGCCCGCAATCAGCGCTCATCCTTCGATCAGAGTAGTTGGGAAGCATTCGCAAGGGGCATTTACGTCAACAGGGCAGTCATCAAAGCAGTTGACGAAGAGGATCATTGGTTGCTCGAGGAGTTGATGAAGAATGGCCGCGTCGATGGCAGCGCCATCTGTGCCGAGTTATCCGACGAGGACAAGAAGGTATACGTAAAGATGATCGACTCGATCGTCGGCGGTGAGTAGACGATATTTTTTGACTGCCACGGGCGACAAAAAAAACATGCGCCCATCATTTGTCAATCCACGCAACCTTGACAAAGCAAAGATCATGAGGAAGAAGGACGACATCATCGAAGACAACCTTATCTACCTGGTTAGTTATGGATGCAACCGCGGGATTGATGACTACCTCAATGATTACGAAGCGCCTGATCATCCACCGATGGCTGTCATGACCGCTGCTATCCTCAATGGGTCGCGGTTGATCGTCCTGAAACTCTTGGAGAAGTACGACTATCGGAAAGAAGATGGCTTTCCATGGCACATCGTCGATGCGATGGTCGCAGCGGGTTTCACTGGCGTTGGTGACGTTGTCTACGGCGACATCGCTGAGCAAAGGACCGCCTATGACTCTCTGAAGACGGCCAAAAAACACATGGACGATGACACGACAGAGAGCGAGGCTCGTGCGTTCCTCAGGGAACATGATGCGTCGTATGAGATGTGCACCATCGGAGAGGAATGGCTGCTCATGATGATCCGTCAGATTGGGTGGTACACATCGGATTATGCAAACCAACGCCCGATGGAATACGTAGACGGTAAAGTGCGATGGGTAGCCAAGGGTAATGAATCATACAACTACGCATAACACTATATATGTCCCTTTTTTGCCGCGGAGATGATGAGTGTCGCTGTGAGAGCAAAGATGGATAGAATGGCGGCGATAGGGAACAGGACAGATGATGAAGTCGTCGATGACGGCGATGACGGCGATGGCCATGCCGACGACCCACCGATACGATACGATGATGATTCTCTCTTCTTCTTCTCCTTCTTCTTTTCCTCTTCCTCCTTCTCCTTCTTCTTCTCCTTCTTATCTACCGCATAGTACTCTCTCGCCTCCTTCTTCAGTTCCCTACGATGCTTGGAGCTTCCTGGCTTCTTCCACGCGTCTCTTTTTTCCTTGGCTATCCTGCTGTCTCTGGACATAATGATGACGATGATGACCCATGCATCCAAAAAACGACGACGATGATGATCATCTCTACCCTCGCGATGACACGATGAATGCTGGGATGAGGATGGTGGCGGCGACGATGGTGAACATCAGAAGATGTTGATAGGTGTCGGGGCGGTCAATGAGGTCATCCCTGGCAACGTTCCTGTCCCTTGCTGCCATACCCTTCCTCCGCGCGTCGGCTATGCAATGCTCGATGAAGGTCATATCTCTCTCTGTGAGTGCTCTGTTCATGATTGTGGCGAGGGATGGTGCATGTATCAAAAAACAACGACAATCATTCTTTGGATGGGTTGAAAGAGTTAGGAGGCAACTGAGGGTCGCCAGTAATACGCGTAGGGATGATGCCAACCTTACGTGACTCAAGCAGTCTTCGAGCACATGCTCCTTGCATTGCCTTGAGTCTTGCAAGTGCGCTTGCTTTCTCTGCCGGTGTGGGTTGTGTGGGTTGTGTTGCCGATCCTATCATGTTTTTTCATGATGATTGCGTCGTCAAAAAAACGACGAGAAGGATTATGCGGCGTCGGGTTCATCATTGCTGCGAGGGATGAAAGCCATAGGCACCCTCATGAACTTTATGGGTTCGCGATGAACACCGACACCACTCTCAGCACGCAGTCTTTTGATAGTCGCAGCCACTTTGGCATTCACTGAGTTGTTGTATCGGTCTTGATGACCGTCCTGTCTGTCCATGATTTTTTGACGAAGACTCCCATCGTCAAAAAATGTCAGAGATATCCACCGCCGTTTACTTCCCTCGCGATGTTATAGGTCACATCCTAACTTACTACGACCCAACTACCAAAGACTATAAAGGCTACGTGTCGATCGCAGCTGCCCTATACACCGATGAAGAGGCGTTCTCGATGGGCATCATCACCGCGAGGATGGTGAGCGATGGAAAGGCCGCGCTCGATTGGGCACTGAGGTTTCATCTGGCAGGCAATGACATCATCGCGACAGCGATCGCAATCATCGCCTCGAAGATCAGAATCGAGACGGGAGTCATCACCCGCGCGGAATCATCGAGGATCAATGCCGTCCTTGGGCATCTTTCACTTGTCGCCTACATCGCCGCATATGGCGATGATGATGAGATCATCCCACCGCCCATAACAAACCGCCGCGATGTTAACTGGCTGCTGCGCCGAGGAATGACCCTTGCAAAAAAGGGGACATACGACAGATGTACGACACAGAGCTTCAATGACCTGTTGAAGTACACAGACAAGCAGCTCATCATCGATGAAGTGATGAGGTGCCCATACCTTGCATGCGGCATCTCGATCTCTAATAGCTTCTGCGACAATCGCGTCATGGAATACGCGAGAGAGTATGGCAACCCCAAGTACATATGCCACGCAGATAATGTAGCATCCCTCTGGCCACCAAACGTGATCCCCACATGTCTTCGCAGCGTATATACTTGGTCACCATCGCCGTTTGATGTAACCGGCAATGGATACGTATACACGATAAAGGTGCGCATGGGCGACAGCGATGATGACAACTCTTCTGGCATGAACGAAATCATGTACGTAAAGTTCATACGTATGGCCGCCAGTTGCATTCACTGGTACATGAACCGCGATGATGACGATGCCACTTCTCGCCCACAGATCACAGTAACCATCAAGGCTATATACGATGCCATCCAGACATGCATCAATGATTACGCAGCATCTGACATCAACCCACATTCATGCCCTCATCGTCGCATGAAAAACTTTCAGAGGCGCGTCATCACTGACTCAATATACACCAACGTCCTTGTCACTCATGGCGTCACTGTCTGGAGTGTTGAGTAAAGGGAGAGGGACATAGTCCGCCGTCATCCATCTTTTTTGCTCGCACCGAGTATAAGCGATGCAGCAAGCAATTGTCGATGGCGACGTCGATTATGTCGTCGATTATTACACGAGGGTTAACGGGCTACGAGTTTCATCACCGCCGACGCCGAGATGCTCGTTGACGCCGAAAAAAGAGAGGGAAGGGGACGAGGATGATGGCGATGCCGACTTTCTCATAGACGACGCGATCCTCTTAGCGACCGTCTACAAGCAGAAGGCGATCGTTGACAGGCTGATGCAGATAAAGTACGAGAAGGCCGAGGACGTCATCAACCAAGCATCTATCTCATTCATTCGCCGGCACCCACGAATCTCCTGGAATGTACCGCGGGCAATCCGCGTCATCTCCCGCGCATCTCTCTCGGAGAAAGATGATGTTATCGACATACTATCGCGGCTCACCGTTGCCGATCATGTCGCCGCTATCATCCAGGCGACGGGAGTATGTATCCCATACATCATCCACTCATACATCTCCGTATACCGTCACGACCGGCGCGCGATAGACTACCTCATCCGCGAGATGATAGATGCACATGATAAACGGACGGGGATAGCCATCGCGGCTGCAATACACGTCATGAGTGTCTCGATGCTTAGGATGTGTGCCCGCATGATCCCAGCACGGGACATGGCGGGGTGTATCCTCGCGAATGGCACCCGACAATCGCCCGAGGAACTACTCCGAGATGTCATCTCTTGCCGCGACTTTGGGAAGGGCTACAAAGTATTCTTGGCAATGGTGGGTAAGGTGAAGGGGTGGGACATAAAATATATGCAAGTCATTCTCGACAGGGATGTATAGACGACGATGACAACGACACAACCGCTGCAGATGTACATCACAGATATCATCACTCGCCGAGGGGCACCGCCAACACAAAGGACCGTAGACATCCTCAATGATTACGCAGCCCATGTATCAAGGCGCCCGAGAGAAAGAGGACTCATCTCATCACCGCTGAGAGGACTCATTCTATCATTGTCATCGCCGCCGATACGAGAACAAGGAAGTAGTAACCGCGACAATCACTGCCGTGATGGATTATTCATCCTTCGAGACGTCAGACGTGGCATCCACAAACCATGTTACAGATCATCCGCTGGCAAAAAATACAAGGCATTACCGTGAGCGGTAGGCAACTCATCTGGTTCCTCACCGACCAATACACAGTCTCTTTCGGCATACTCATCAAGGATCGCAGGGAGGATGGAGGCGGTCCTATCGACTTCGTCGACATCGAGTTCCTCAATGATGGCTGGCCAATGATCGACCCTAAGGATTAGGGGGCAAAGGCATCCTCATCCTCATCCTCATCTTTTTTGCCGCGGTGATGACCACGGCGACGATTACGTGATGACGAGGGCGATGACTATGGCGACGATTACGTGATGACGAGGGCGATGACCACAAGCAGTGCACACTCGTTAACCACGGCGACGATTACGTGATATCCACAGCAATGACCACAAGCAGTGCACACTCGTTAACCACGGCGATGATTACGTGATATCCACAGCAATGACCACAAGCAGTGCACACTCGTTAACCACGGCGATGATTACGTGATATCCACAGCAATGACCACAAGCAGTGCACACTCGTTAACCACGGCGATGATTACGTGATATCCACAGCAATGACCACAAGCAGTGCACACTCGTTAACCACGGCGATGATTACGTGATATCCACAGCAATGACCACAAGCAGTGCACACTCGTTAACCACGGCGATGATTACGTGATGACCACGGCGATGATTACGTGATGACCACGGCGACGATTATGCTATGACCACGGCGACGATTATGCTATGACCACGGCGACGATTATGCTATGACCACGGCGACGATTATGCTATGACCACGGCGACGATTATGCTATGACCACGGCGACGATTATGCTATGACCACGGCGACGATCACGCCAAAAAAGTGTGGGTAAGGGTAAGGGTATCTCATGCATTCTATTCGCTCATGGCCAACGAGACGAGTGTTCTCTTGCCTGGAATGTACCCAGGTATCACATCTTCCGGTGTGAGGATGCTGGCGATGCAGTCCAGTCCGTCGTTCTCATACCTACTATTTGTCTCGTCATCCTCGTCGCCGACCTTCATCTTTGCGCCGCCCTCGCTTCTACGCATCTCATCCATCATCATCTTGTCCGAGAGTGTCCTCTGCGACTTTCTTGATCTCTCGAGTGGATTGATGATCTTACGGCGGCGATCCTCAACGCCATTGACCGTCATGTTTGTCGTAACATCCTTCTCTGCCTTTGTTCCATTCGCGTCAGTAGTCACCGCGGCGCCGTCCATAAGGTACACCTGTTTACCAGTTGTGCCTCCATAGTCCGTCGATGTGATTGTTGGCTTTGGAGAGATAGGGACACCACTTCCACCACTTCCTTCACTACCCCCGTTCTTCGGTGCGTCCTCGGCGCCTTCGCGAGCCTTGTACCACCTATACAATACGATGGCCACTACGGCGGCGATCAAACCTACTATGATAGCGTGCATTATTTTTACCTCAGCCGAAAAAAGATGATGATGATATGTTAATGGCCAACAGGAAACACACACCAATTACTAAGCATGTATGGAAACCATACCATGTCCTCAACAAGTCTGTCATGCTTCATGGGCCGACGGGGACGGGTAAGAGTAAATGCACCATGTTTATGTGCACGCTCATCAAGGACGCGATCGACACAGTCGTCACATTCTGTCCATCTAACGACCTCAACCACGACTGGGATGACGTTGTCCCCGACATCTTCATCCAGAAACGGTTGACAACGGCAGCGCTCGATGCAGTCATGACAACACAGGAAAAAAAGAAGGAAGCAATCGACATCGCCGAGAAGAATGGCGATAGATATTGGCGCCAGCTTGAGGGCAGTGATAGGATCGACAAGAGGTATGCTGCAAAGATCCGTGAGATAGAAGCCAACGCCGAGAAGAACAAACAGCTTATGACTGGCGACGATCACGCGCAGGTTGCCTACGACAAAGAGATGGCGCTGTACGAGAGAAATAAACAGTCGAGGGCGCTAATCGCAAAGAACGAGGAAGCACTCTTCAAGAAATACGGCGCTCGCTTCGGCGACAAGAAGGACAGCACGAGTATCAACCTGACTCTCTTCTCTCTCTACTATCGGCTTAACGTGAACATGCTCCTCATCATTGACGATGCCACTGATCAGTTTGCTGACGTTGACCCGAGCGTCTGGAAAAAGCTCATCACGAAGTCGCGTCACTACCGCATCACCATCCTGCTTACTACCCATTCACTCAATGACATCAAGGTGCCTGTCCTCAGGACTAACCCATTCTGGCATGTCTTTACTACATATGGCGGCGCGTCATACTTCCTGAATAACACCACGACTGGCGTGAAGGGATTACTTACACCATCGTCGACCGACTTGGAGAACGCCTTTCACCTGCCCGACGAACAGAAGCAGACACAGATGAAGCAAGTGGGCATCTCTCGCGACCTCGGAAAGATTGTCACGTATACGTTTGATGTCATCAAGCCGCCGCGCATGGGTAGCAAGACGATGTGGAAAGCATCGAAGGCGCTAGAGAGCAAAAAAGAGTCGCGACCTGTATCCCTCAAGGGTCGCATGTTTTAGGCAGCGTCGTTGTTTTTTTGGCCTACATACCTGAATGAGCATCGTGACGATTTATCCATGCCTCATCGTAGTCAATGCCATTAGTCGTGTACCGATCCTTATATGTCATGCCCTCGGCGTACACGTCTCCCTCGTCGGAGGCAACGCGAATGATAATCACGTCATCACCAAAGCATTCGCGCAAGACGGCTGCCTCGCGGTCGAAGCGGAGATCGTCGATGATGTAGAAACCATCGCCGTCAAGGATATCCATAGTTGTCGTGATGAAGTAATCGTCGTTGAATGATCGCATGAAACCTCCTGTGGCGATTAGTAGATCGCGAATGGTTCTCTCGTCATTCGACGAAAAGACAGCCAGGTTTCTCAGTGGTATTCTCTTCACATCCCCATCACGAAGGTCGGTGGTGGGTATCCCCGTCATAACCGAGACAATATCTCGAAGAGGATCGGCAAAAGAGACGACGCGGCGGCCTGACCGAGATGCGAGGTATGTCTTACCTACACCTTCGGGGCCACATAGGGCGATAATGCGGTGGTCGCTTGTGAAGGTGCTCCCGGAGATCGGAGAAACGTTGTCGACGGCCATATTTTTTTGGCATGGTACACTACCGTCAAAAAAATCTATGCCATGGGTATATGCCTAGAGAGTACAAAGTAGACAAGGAGACATCGGCCCTGTGGGTCATTGATGATGCGTTCATTACACGTATACACAACCGCGTCCGCCTGAGGGATGGAGGGAGCGGCAGATACCTCTTCTATGACTCGAACATGGCCGTTGACATTGCCACTGACTTTCGATCGAAGATGACGATCCTCGGAGAATACCCACGAGGCACCTCTCAGTTCTTTGGTGCATCGACGATCCACGTAAACGACGACGGCATCATCGTCTTCGGGCTTCGGGTTGATCATGACGCAATCATCGACGGGATACCCCCAAAGAGCGGTGTGTCGTCCGACATCTTCAATGCGCCGATCAAGAAGGTGCGGTCGGCGTTGGCATGTATGTCTTCCTCATCGTCGTCGGGTCATCATCGCGGCGATCATCGACGCTCCTTTGGATCAGTCAATGACATCATCCCCGATGAAACGGTCAGTTACGACAACTACCTCTTCACAAGAGACAGGCCGCCTGTCGTCATCACTCCTGGGCCTATGGGCTATGTCATCGGCGGGTACAATGTCTACGTGATCTTCGCGGACAGGAAGACGCCATCCTCGTACATCGTCTATGACGTGAACGGCTCGGAGACGCAGGAGCCTATGGTGAAGATGAATGTATGGAGCGGGTGAGGGTTGTGGGCATCGCGTCATCATCGCTGCGGTCATCGTGGTTGTCGCTGTGGTCATTGCCGTTATCCTCGCTGTGATCAGCAAGTAAGCATCGTGGTCATTGCTGCGAGCATCAAGAAGTCATCATAGTCGTCGCCGCGGGCATCACGTCATTGTCGGCAAAAAAGACGATGAGATGATGAGACGATCATTATCTACTTCCTCTTGATCTGGTCGGTGTTACTATACAACTCATACACCTCTGTCATCTTTCCTACCACCGTCTTTACAACCCTTCCATCATGTGTCACGAATGGACCGACACCGGCGATGTCGCCATCAGCCCATGATAGGACGAAGGCTGCGCAGTTGGGGACGACTACCATCTTTTTTACACCATCCTCACTGTCGGTGCTGTAGTAGAATAGACTCTTGTTCGACCCATCGAATATCTCGAGGGCGGTCACTTTGTCCTTGTCATCGATGCGGATGGCAAACTTCTCAGGGCCTTTGACTGTGTCTGCGAGGATCACGAATGCAACGAAGACGAATACGACGACGAGGAATCCAAGGATTATTGCTAGGTTCTCCATCTATTATATAACGGCGGTCGAAGGATGGTAAAAAACAATACGGCATCATCTCCTCGTCATTCAGCGTTGCCTACAATGACCCAGTATTTTTTCCCAAGCGGTTCATCTCAGGGATACCAAGACGGACGAGCATCTTTCCAGGCGGTGGTCGGTTGAAGAACGATGGTATTGACCCGTCTACATCGCCAATGAGCATGTTGGCCTCTGTCTCCTTTCCCATGTCGTTGACGAAGATGATCGACTTGACGCCTAGTACCTTACCCGCAGGGTTCATCTTCAGGATCATTCCCTTGATGCCTGGAAGGTCGATGGTGCTGCTAGATAGCAGGCCTGGCGCACTCGTCACTGTTGCGTTGGTGTATTGCGTGATCACTCCCCCGGCGGCGTCCTTGATGATGATGTTACCCACCCCGGTTGCACCGTAGTCAATGGAGATGACCTTCGGGATGCGGTTGTCGGCGGGGATTGATGCATTCATGCGGTAGACGATGATGCCGATAATGATGATGGCGGCGGCGATGGCGATCGCGATGAGCGTAGATGTTTCCATATCACTCATGGCACACAAAAAATTGATTCGCAGTCGCATGAGCCCTTAAAGAAACATGCACGAACATACCATTCTCTCCAAGCCATATCTATCACTCGGCAACGGTCTTCCATGCATATATGGTGACGCTGTCCATGATCTGGTCATTGAGAATGGCTACGTGAATCGCGTGAAGAAGACAGAGACAGAGACTATCGTGCAAGCCCAAAGGGTTATCCCCATCATCCCCATCAACGTTGCCGCCGATGACATCGTGACACTCGTCACCAATCACTGTGTATTATCGATGGTCTCTGACGCGCCTGTTGCATGGAAGTGTTACTCCGTCGGCCGTAGGGATTACGTGACCGTCATCGTCGTTTCTCGTGACGAGCTGCTCACTAGCATCTTCACATCTGCCTTTATCGACGGCGATGACCTTCCCATCCCTCACGGCAGTACTCTCGATGTCTTCGGGAATGATCTCGTAGACGTGTGTAACTAAGACGCCCTTTGGCACGACAGCCTCTGTCCAACCATCATGATGAAGAGTCATGATCGCGCCAGGGACAAGTACACGGCCACGATGAATGACACGGCCGCGTTGAGGTTCATGTAGAACTTTTTTGGTCACAGAGGGCATAGAATACATGGAACGCGAAAGCATCTTTTTGGTTATCCTCATCTTTCTTCTGATCTCGTTGACGATTTACGAGGCGTTCCGCGACAATCGCGGCAGTATGGTACTTGGCCGACATGGCGGCTTTCAAGGTGTCCTTGGAGATAAAACTGACATGATCGGCGGCGATGAAAAAACAACGATGAATACATCTACCCCCACATCTACCCCTGCACCTGCTCGCCTTGATGGCACATGCCTCCCACCGATCATCGAGTACAAGTCGGCTCTCTCTCATGCGATCTACAATCACCTATCGGCCATCGCCCGCGTTGCTCGCCACTCTGAAAAAGCATCCCTTCTGGCCGCAACCAAGGGATTCAACAAGTTCTTCGACAAGGCATTCAGCCGCTTCATGTTCACTGCGAACTCCAGGGGCACCCTCAACGGCATCATGGTGCCTACCTCCGACCCTATCGACTATGAGGATCTCTCTTACTACCTCCGTAGTCATGGCTGCACAACAGTCATCAAGGCTGTCAGGTCGGTGCCCGACGCAAGTAACTTTAGGTCGCCATGTAAGAGCGTCGCAGGCGCTAAGTATGAACATCTCTCCGAAGGTCTCTCCGAGGGTCGTTCCGAGGGTCTCTCCATCAATCACCACAAAGGCCCTCTCATCACCAACCCAGGCACTCCCCCATATCCACTCGAGATACCACAATACAATCGTCTCCGCGAGTTGTACACTGGCCCTGAGGGTCGCTTTGATGCTATGGCATACACTCTCGTCTACGTCTACAACTCACTTGGTGGTCTTGGAAACAACGGCAGTGTCCCTATCGGCCTCTTGAACGATGATGACGGCAATGACAATGGTGTCATCGAGTTATTCGGCAGCCCACTGAACACTCAATCACGTAAGGGCTACTGCAGTCCATTCGCAGTCGAGAAGGAGTTCTTCGGATCACTCGGCAGCTTCTATGACTACGTGCTCGAAGAGGGCAACTTGTACACATGCAACCCTCCATACATTGATGGCATGATGGAAGAGGCCGCTATCCGTGTTGTGAACAGACTGAAGGAGATACAGAAGAATCCATCATCGACTGATGGGCCCTCTACCGACGTCTTCTTCGTCTTTCCGGTCTGGGATAAGGCAGGCCTTGCACTCATCGGCGACCCAAAGAAAGAGGACGACCCGAATGCCGACGAGAGATATGGCTGCCTTGAGGTACTTCGTGCGTCAGGCCTCGTCCGTGCTGAGAAGATACTTCACAAGGATGCCCACAAGTATTACTCATGGTATGGCGACCGCCTTGTTGCCTACTCTCATACCTACGTCTTCGTCTTGTCGACCAGCGAGCAGCCACGTATCATCCTCGATGATTACCTCTCACGTTGGGATGCATTGATTGCCAAGAAAGAACAGACAGGCTCATTCGGCTCTCGGTTAGAGTAGATGACGAACCCTATCTATTCTCTCTCCCTCTCTCTCTCTCTCTCTCTCTCTCTCTCTCTCTCTCTCTCTCTCTCTCTCTCTCACTTTTTTTTTGCGGCGACAGGTGGAGGTCACCAAAAAAGATGACATCATCATCATACATGCATGTAAGAGAACACGTTTATCTTCGTGGTATTGATGTTGCCGTCGCAGCCGACAGTGATATAGTTACCGACAGGAATGACGTATTCGTCGTCGTCGTCGCTATCGTCGTCGCAAGGGTTATCCTGTCGGCCTGAAGGGTTATCCCGTTTCTTCCATGAGTACAGCACCATCCTTACGCTGTTCTTCACGAAGGATAGGGTACCGTTACTCTTTGTGCCTATCGGGCGAATGGCGATGATGGCCTGATGCCAATCACGATATTCACGGACTAGCTCATCGAGGATTACCGTCGTCATGTCAGGTAGCGCCGTCGGCTTCATGATCCTCACTTCGTGGCCGACGATCTTCTTTACCTCTTCTCTGTAGACGATGGGGAGGGTCTGACTGCATGTTCCCGACGCAAGTGGGTGAAGGATGTAGTAAGTACGGCCGAGGGTGGTCTTAAGGGGCGAGTAGATGGCATAGTGATTCTCGTATGGTCCATCGTACTTATAGACTATGCATTCAGTGTTCGCGAATATGGTGGTGTTGCGGGTGATGATCAGGTCGGATCCCATTTTTTCGTCGCGACGATCGCCGTCAAAAAATGTCGACCTATCATCTCTTGTCTGTCGATGTCAACCCCCAGCGCTTCCTGACCTCTTCGCGGCGCTTTCTCGATGCTTCAAGGACACGTGCGTTCTCGGCTCGTCTTCGCGCGCTCTTTACATCATCTATCTTCTCCTCTATCGCGTCGACGCCATCTATGATGGCGAGTGGGATGGTTACTGGCAGTGAGACTGCTTTCCACGCAAGGCTGAGGATGGTTAGTATGACCATGTTATTTTATCCTCAGATGCCTCGTCAAAAAATACATGAGATTATTTGTCTTTCTTGTCGAAGTGTTTATCGGCTTCATCTGGGCGACCAATAAGCTCTATCATCTGTTTCTTAGTACGGCCATGAACAATGTTATGGTAGTCATGAAGAGGATAGTCACGATGATACCACGAATACTTGTAAAGCACGTAGTCAATGTGGCAAGCCTCCATGAGCTCCCAACCATTGAATGCAATGATTTCTTCCTCGTCGTAGTCATCATCGTGGATAATACCATCCATGTATGCAACGAATGAAGTGGCTAAGTAGTATGGACAGTCGTCACGAGTTTCATAGTCCCATTGTTTAGAACCGATGAGGCCACGAATAGCACTGTCAAAGTAACGAGTTGATGGATTGGATAGGATGATCTGGATAGCCCTATCAGGACGTGACATCTCATTGAAGATCGCACTGACCCACATACTGTTGAAGTGTTCGAGGAGTGAGAGATCATAGAGGATGTTCTCCTCGTTAGCAGCTAGGTATTTAGGCTTGATGCCAAGATCCATCTGCTTCTTCTCTGGGAGACGATAGATGTCAGAGAAGGTGTGAGCGAAAGATGCATGGTCATCGATTGGAAGATATTGAACAATGGACACGAGGATTTCTGTGGTTACAGCAGTAGAAAAGGTGGTGGAAAACATTGTAACCGGACTTTACGGCGGTAGGAATCAATTTTTTGCATGCGGCGGCGATTGCGCCGAGAATGACGTCGGTGCTCACTGCTAGGGTCGCGACGAGTATGATGGCGACCCTCAGGGCGAGGACCATGATGTCCATGGCCGCCGCGTCGTGACCAAAAAAAGGCAGACCATCTTTCGCACATACCGTCCGCGCCGTCACGGGAATAGTCTCATCTATTCCCAGGCGATGTCTTCTTTGTCTAAAGGCCAAAAGCGCTCACGTCCCATGTCTGGTTGACGAATGACTCAATACCACCGTCGAGTGGGATCGAGTAGTTGCAGATGCTCTGAGGGCCGGTGATGGTGTTGACCCTTGGTGCGTAGATGAGGTAATGTCTATCGACAGGGACCTCACCATCGATCTCACTCGTGACGTGAGTCACGCGGAAGGTGTTCTGTGAGTTCACATGGGCGCCGCCAAGTGGTGTCTCACCCCACCATCCATCCATGAGTTTCGATGATTGCGACTCATTGGCGAGGATGATGTAGACAAGGTCGGTGCTGCCAGCCTTCTGCCAGATCATGAATCTCTTTGGCATGACGGCAGCATCGAGGCCTGGTGTAACCGATGCAAGAACACGAATAGGTACGTAGGTGCTTTTGTCCCACTTGTCGAGCAGGAATACATCACCAGCCACTGACGAGAGTGTGATGAGTGATGTTGGTGGGAGCGCGGTTGCGGTCAAGAGGACCGAGTTGACGATGAATCCGGACATATACATCGCAAGAAACAAAAGATGCGATGATATATGCAGCATGGCCCCAACTATCTTTGTTCCAGGCTCGCTACGAGACCCGCTAGATGATCCACTAGGCACTGAGAAATTATCGAAGGTGGTCCCTATCGACTACTGTATCGACTTCTTCAACTCTCGCATCAACCTCAAGGGTCCACATAACCGTCTGCTATTCCTGAAGGCCGGTACGGCATCGGCTAAGTCAACAGGCTTCGTCGCTGAGATGTTCATGAACGTGGTCAGCAAGTCGCCACACGGCCGTAGGGGTATGATCGTTACACAACCGCGCGTTCTCACGGCGATCAAGAACGTCTCACAGATCACGAGCGTCGCAAAGTACTCAACCCTCCGCGAAGGAGTAGACATAGGGTGGTCGACTCAGTACAACAAACTTCGCCCTAAGCGCTTTGGTATCCTCTCTGCAACGATCGGAACGCTGGCCGCGCAGATCATCCTGAACGGCTTCGAGAGCGTTGTCGACGGATACCAGATGATCTGCGTCGATGAAACCCACGAGCGCAGCCTTCAGACTGACCTGGTCATCCTCATGCTCTTGCGACTCCTGGACAAGTATCGCGATGATGTGCGCTGCCCATTCGTGGTCTTCATGAGCGCCACGTTCGATCCTCGCGTCTTCGTGGATTACTTCAAGAGCATCGATCCTCCCACCATCGTCGACGGAAAGGAAGTGGGAGGCATCTCACTGGCCAACAACTTCATCCACGTCGTTGGTCAAAGCGTTGGCTATGATGTTCATTGGCCGGATAACCTGCTCGGCTCTCGGGACAACATCCCAGCCGACAAGAAGCTATGGGACATCGTCGCCGATAAGGTTCGCGAGATCATCACAGCCGGCTATGACGACGACCCTGAATCATGCGATGTGCTGATCTTCATGCCAGGCGCCCTCGAGATCGATGAGACGGCAAAAGCGCTGAGGAAGGTTGTCGACGAGACGTATGCGAAGGGTTTGGGGTATACGTATGTCATGGGCATCTCGTCAAAGGATGTAGCGACGGAGAGTGTAGCATACAGGAACCTCGACAAGAAGAACGCTGACATCCGCGTGACTCTTGAAGCACCCCGCATCTCTCGCGGGGACTCTCGTGGGGACTCTCGCGGGGACTCTCGCGGGGACTCTCGCGGCGACAAAAAAGATGGCCGTGGTGATGAACATGACGACGATGAATATATCGGTGGCGGCGACGATGGCGTCTCTCGACAAATCGTCACACCGCGACGAAAGGTAGTCATCTCGACCGTCATCGCCGAGACCGGACTGACCCTCGATGAGTTGAAGTATGTCATCGACGCGGGCTTCCACAGATCCTCGTTGTATAACCCGATCATCAAGACAGACACGCTCCTTACCGAGGCGACCCCAAAGTCAAGAGTGATCCAGAGGTTCGGAAGAGTTGGCCGTAAGACGCGCGGTGTTGTCTATCCTATGTATACACGGGAGACATTCGAGGCCTTCCCCGATCAACAATATCCTGAGATGATCACTAGCGATTTCTCTGACGTCGCCTTGGCGATCCTCGATGTGATATGGACGTCGTCATCCCGACAGGATACCCGACAGGACACCCCTTCAGGCCGACAGGACACAACTAGAGACCCATGGGCATTGGGGCTGATCTCACTACCACCACCAGCGTCATACAACTCAGCTCTCGAGGTTGCCTACAAGCTTGGCCTGATTACCCACACGGGCACGTTAACGGACATGGGAAAGGTCACGAGGGATATGTCTGTGAAGATGCCACATGGCCGATTGATTGCCGGGAGTATCGTTCATGGTTACTCGACGATGGACATCATCGGCCTCGTTGCGTTCCTTGAAGAGTTCAGCGGCAGGGATCTTGCGGGAGTGAGGTATGATGTTGTCTACGAGGAACTATTCGGCGCGAATGTTGTGACCGACAAGGGAGCCGCCGTGACCGACAAGGGAGCCGCCGTGACCGACAAGGGAACCTTCCCAAAAAAGCTACGAGCACTCATAGCAGACGACTTCATCGACATACTACTCCTCGCCGTCTACATCGTTCGACTCTTCGACAATGGCATACCGAACATCGAGAAGGTGGCGAAGGAAAGGTTAGGTATGAAGGCCGCGGTTATCAAGACGTTCCTCACTCGCCGTGACCAGCTCCTTCTCACGGCCCTCTCTATTGGCCTCGATGTGACGAAGGGTGTCTCGATCGTGCCAGGCGTGGGAGATGATAAGACATCTACCTCTCTCGACATGGCCACGACGATCACCACGTTGAAGTACGTCATACACGACGCGTTCAAGACAAACATTCTCACGCTTAAGGATGGCGCATACACCTACAAGGGCATGCGTGTTACTGTCCCGACGTTCAAGAGGAACGCGCTTCGCGACATCCTATCTCTCGAGGAGGTTGTCTACCCAGAAAAGATTGCCTTTGACGTGATCTCTGGTGAGGTGAAGGGCAATGGTGTTAACCTGACCGCGTATAGAATATCGGCCATGAGCGGGTATGTGTATGTGGATGATAGGTAGATGGACGCGTAGTCATCATCGTCTTTTTTGCGATGATGACGCGATGACCACCCGCGATGATGACGCGATGACCACCCGCGATGATGACGCGATGACCACCCGCGATGATGACGCGATGACCACCCGCGATGATGACGCGATGACCACCCGCGATGATGACGCGATGACCACCCGCGATGATGACGCGATGCCACAAGCAGTGCACACCTCTTGGCTATTGCGATGGTCGCGCGACGACCATGAGTTATGACATGATGCCACAAGCAGTGCACACTTGTTGATAGTGACGATGATGACGCGATGGCCGCTGACGATGATCGGAGCAAAAAAGATGAAGACAATGGTCGACTATTCATCAACAATCACGACACAGTCGGCCAACGCTCTACATTTCATCATGCACTTCCCGAATCGTCGCAGTCGCCGAAACATTCTGTCCACGTCGTCATTGTAGTAATATGCGTCAGGATGCACCAATGATACATGCACGTACGGATCGAGGAATGATACATCCTGGCCGTATACATAATCATCATCATCCATCATGCCAATACCGCGGCGGTAGTTCCTAAGCGTCATGGCAACGAGATGCCAGTTGCCGTGCACTTGATTGACACACAGGATGTCGATAACATCATCATACAACTCGTTGAGACATTCGCCGTCGCCGCGATGATGAAGTATGTACCTCACTAACCAGTATTTGCGATTCCTCCTATCATCGGCGGGGATGTCTGTCTCCGTCAAGCGGATCCTATCGGCGATGTACATCATGGTCACGCGCGAGATGAGGACATATTCACATACCATCTCGGTGTCCTCGAACGTGCACACGTCAACCATCTTCCGGCACTTCTCGTCATCGCCAACTGCCATGCATGCTTGGAGAATGCGAAGGTTGTAGGTAACATCGCTCGGCGAAGATATCACCATGTCGTGGATGGTCACGTTTCCGTCATCGTGGATGACCAGATCATCAACGAATGGTCGGAGATACTCGTAGCGCGCATCGCCGTCTACATCGAGGATCAGCTGACATATATTCATCCTCGTCGGGACCCTTGATGACGGTGCATGTGTATACACACACATACTGACGATCTCGCCGTATGTCATGTGGCACTTATCGACAAGCTCATCCCAGTCCATCTCGTAGGTCAGCGAGAATCCATGAGCATAGACGGCTGAGAGATCGCGACTGTCTGTCTGTCGATTTACTGACGATGAGTAATACAGGTCGAGGATCTCGGTAAGGATGCTGAGGTTGGTCAACTGAGGATCGCGTACTCTTGGCCGTCTCCAATTCCCGTCGATGAGCGAGTGCGTCGGTGAGTTGATAGGAACATCATCGGGTATGATATCCTGGAGGTTCGAAGGAATACTCCGAGAGTCGAGAAGGGTACCCCGGCCCCTCTTGTAGTCTATGATGGCACGTAGAGTATGGTCATCGTCGATGCATACCCCAGAGTAATCAATGCGGCGAGCATCGAGGCGATCAATAAGTGTCAGCCTATCCAACAGGTCGTAGTAGCGGACGGCATCGAATGCATCGGTAATGACCCACGATGGGATCGCCCTCGGCGTCATAGTCCATGCAATGAGGTCATCGTAGTAATCTTCGTTCTCATACTCATCCTCATCCCTGTATACCTTGAGCGGCATCATCTTCTTCTCCATGTACCCATCCATCTCCCACGTTGTAGAGATAACATCATAGCGGGATGTGCCATAACGAGTCAGGGCCACGTAGCGGCTAAGGCCTTCATGAGGGATGGACCCAATACAGCGCCAACAGTTACCATCGGCATCTATGTCAGTCACTTCGCGGTACGCATCGATGTGCTCGTACTTGTTGGTGAGGCAGGCGAGTTGTATGAGCATGGTCTCGAAGTTATGGTCATCATCCTCAATGCCAGATGTGTGATACCTCTCGACGATGGCCGCGAATAGGTCCATGTTTCCCGTGATGATGGCGTGGATGATAGGATGAATGTCGTTGTGTTGTGGCATGTGATTTTTTGAATCCCCGCCAGCTGATCAAAAAAAATGAGTACAACTGTCCCTGCCTGGTTTAAAGACGCACTTCATCAATCCATTGCCCACTTCCCTGAAGCTAAGAAGGTTATCATCCTTCGCCGTTTCATTGCCGAGGTTCGTGAAAGAATGGTCTATGCCTATGATAACATCTATGCTGCCATCGATGCTGACGACCTTGAGTTCGTCGAGAGAAAGACATCAGCCGATGGAGACATCTTCGGTCGTTGCAATAACTTCAATGAACTCATGGAGTACGCCAAGGAAAAGGGCAGCATTCGGTGCCACTCATACCTCGTTGGCCTCGTCATCTCTGGAAGCGACGAGGAAAGTATGATCTAAGCGTCGAAGACATCGTTCTTTTTTGTCGCGGCAATCCTCGCGAAAAAATTGAATAGCCGTTGTCTAAGCCTCCAAAAAAAGCACACAACATACAACACATAGCTATGAACAATCAAACAACCCCTACTGTTAATACCACTCCTGCTGTCGATATGACTCCTGTCCCTGTCCGCGTCTACGTACCGGGCACCAAGCCAAGAGTCAGAAAGGTACCAGGCGTTGACATCCCAGCACTCACACCAAAGGAAGCATTCTACCTGAAGATCATCAACACTCACAGAAAGAGTCCAAAGCTCTTCACAGGCAGCCTCCTATTGTACAACATTGCTCTTGACATAGAAGAAGAGTTCCTCAAGATGTCTCCTGCCTTCACTGATAGCAACTATGCATTCCACTACTCATGCGTCGCCATCGGCCATGGCTCATTGAAGTACACGAAGTTGATGCTCGATAAGTTCGTTAAGGCTCGTTACAACCCATCTGATGACCAAAAAAAGACGATGAATAGCTTCCTCACTCGTAGATGCAACCTTGACCTCATCAAGTACATCTATGAGTCGTTCGACATGAAGAAACATGCCCAGGATTTATTCATCCATGCAGCAAAGAAGAAGCGTTTCGACATTGTCTTCTACCTTTACCATGAGAACCATGTCAATGTACCTATCGAGAACATGCTCAAGCTCGTTGGATTGATGAACGGAGTCATGCCGGCAATCACCGCTAAGAAATAGATCAGCCATCGGCCCTTGCTCACTTTTTTTGAATCCGCGGCGACCGACAAAAAACAACGGAAAAAATCATGATCGCTAACGCCTCAGTTACCCTAAATATCTGCGCTGACGTCTACGGACACATCCTATCTTTCATCGACCATCGTGACACCCCTGAGTACATTCACCTCATATCCTCAGTCGTCTTCGATGCGGATGAGGCAGCTGCCAAGGATGTCTTCGTCTACGAGCACATGCAAGGCAATGGAATGTCACTCGTCAATGCTCACGGAGCCAACAAGGCAGCCATGACAGCAGTCAACAAGATCATCGCCGCTGAGGATGACAAGACCACCTATGATAGATATGGCCGTCATCGTGATTGCACCACAGATCGTGTTAACTGCAATGGACCATGGACAAAAAAGATGCACATCTTCGCTGCTGCTCATCTCAGTAACGTCCCTGTCGCCATCGTCGCTCTTCATGTTCACGTCATTAACGACCTCCTCAATGTTGTCAACAGCGGCCTTGTTGATTACGCTGACCATGTCATGAAGATCATAAGTAACAACAAGAAAGATGCATGGTCACTTCTCGATGTTAACATGTTCTTCAGGGCCATACAGTTTGCATCTGTTTCTGGTGACTACGAGGATGCAAAGGTATTGTTGATCGACTGTCTTAACCTCATTGGTTATGATCGTCTTGACATATCCACTGTTCCAAAGTTTCCATTCACCCTCGACATCTTTGCAGGGAGGATCATCCATGGCATCCCTGTCCGTCACTCGAAGGATATCAGTCATGACGACATGAAGGCCTACATGAAAGGCGGTGCCGATCTTGTAGCTGGCTACATCATCCCTGTTGTCGATGCACCAGAAACAGACGTGTTCGTTGACACCCTCATTACTTACTGCCGTACATGGAACCAAGTTCGTTCATTGCAAGTCATCACTGAATGCCTATAGATATATCATCTTTTTTGCGTCTGCCCTCGCGCAGCAAAAAAAGATAGCCCTGGCTGTTCACTCTTATCCACCCAATGATGACCAGTCATACTTTTGTGGATCGTTGGCAGGGAGATATTGTTTGTCGCCTGTTCTTGCATACGCGTCTTCTCTGGCTTGATCCTCTGACATCTTGTTGCGGACGTAGATGGTGTAGTCATCGTCTTCTGCATAGCCAGATGGGATGTATGTCTTCGGGTCTGGTCTATGCGCTGTCTTGCAACGACATTGATCCTCTGACATCTTGTTGCGGACGTAGATGGTGTAGTCGTCGTCTTCGGCATAGCCAGCCGGTACATAGGTCTTTGGGTCGCTCATGATTGTTTGATAATGCGGGCGTGTCGTCAAAAAAAGACAAGGGGTCGATACGTTTACGCGTATTCATCAGCGAAGTCACTCACCTTCGTCACGTTGTCACGAATGTACGCAACGTCGACGAGGATCTTGTTGTACAATGTGCCGACGTGCGGTACATCACCTACAAGGAGACGGTCAGAGACACCGGAGATCTCTTGGCAGATTCTATTCGTCGCAGCATCTGTGAACGCCTTAGCTGGTGATGACAGCGCGGCACGACTGAGAATATCAGTTGGCTCACGAGCGCCCAATCCAGGACGTTCGATGGATACCACGCGTCCCACCCTCGTCATCTCGTCTGCGTATAGATACTTGTGGCGAGGATCGCCGCCGCTTGCAACGACGTCGAGTTCGACGACGATCTTATTTCTTGCGGCGCAGATGCCGAAGAACTGCTCGGTCTCGATGATGCTTGATGAGTGCACCTGGCGAGGATCGAGGTTAGGGTGAGTGATCACTCCCGCGATGTTCGAGCCGGTCGTCCTGATCGCATAGCCCTCGCGGTTAGTGAACGAGACAGGATCGGTGTACTGATGGAACGTTACAGAGGCGGACTTGATGCCCTTGACGCCACGAATGACATGAGCACAGGCAGCCTCGATGTGATCGCGAATGGTCACACTGTCTATGGCCTTCTTTTTTGCCTGGACGAAGTACTGACGAATGTATGAGACGGCAGCGATGTCCGACTTGTACATGAAGTAGCAGTCAGGGAATGCCTCACGCAGACTTTGGATGATCTTCGTGACGCTCATGCCCTTGAGGATCATGTTGGTCTTGTCGAGTTCGTATCGCACACACCAGTTCACAAGGTTAGGTGGGCGTTTGACCATGGTCAACTGATCGAATGCATCAATCTCGGCGCGTTCATGGATGTAGTCAGGATGAACTGGCTCGCCATATTCCTCGAAGAATGCCTTAGGGTCGCCGCGAATGAATCGCTCGAAGTTGAGCATCTCGATTTCGTTGGCGACGAGTTGGACGGCCGCCTTGTTCTCGATGATGTCGAGGCGCGGCACTAGGTACATAGTCGGGTTAGACAGCTTAGCCAACGGGGTGGCGTTGACGATTTCCTGCACATGGTCCATACTGCTCTTGGCAGTACCGCCTGATGCAGAACGAGTGTGAGAGTCCAACATGTACTGTGTCATTGGAGCACAGACGCACTGGGCTGTCTGGATGCCGATGGCAGTACCTGGATCAACGAGCGCGCGGTAGAAGCGGTCAGCGCACTCATCGAGGACGACACGAACCTCATCGGCGGTCAATCGGCCAGCGTACTTGGCCATGGTGACCATCGTGTAATCACGGAGGTTAGTAGTAGCAGTCTTGAACTGCTCATGGATAGGGCCGCGATAGCGACTGTTGAGGTACATACGCGGCAGCAGGTCGATGAACGAGCGAACGGCTGCGTAGTTCTTGTTCTTCGACTCACGCGATGATACGTCACCGAACTTGTTCATGACGATACGATCGATGTCGTAAGGGCCACGAATCACGGCAGACACTTGCGTGGACACCTTGAGGACTGAACACTTCAAGAGGTTGGCGGCGATCTCATTCTTTGCGGCGATGACGTCGGCGACGAATGAATCTTCGATAAGTCCCGAGAATTCCTTGCGGATGGCCTCATCGCTCTTGAAGATTATCGGGACAGATAACTTCTGTACCTTTTGAGGGCTGAAGCCGTCCTCGCCCTCGATCATTTGTACAACCCTACGGCCACGCATACAGCGGAACAGGTTGTCAACGATGATGTTCTCAAAGTTCTTGACAGCGTTACGGTTCTTGTCGCCGGTGACTGATGTCGAGAGGGCCTTGGTGATCAAGTCGAAACGAGCGTTAGAGGCATTGCTGAAATACTCGAGGACAGTCATGCCGCTGGTATAACATCCAGTGATGTAGCCGTTGGCACGAGGATCGTCATCATACCTTGTGGAGTATGTGGTGGTCCTCTTGTAACCGGCGTTGTCACGAAGACGCTCGCCGTTGATCAACATCTGACCAGCCCTCGCAGCAATGGCCATGAGGTTGTTGATCTTACCCTTACTGCCCGACATGATGATGGACAGAAGGCCGTTCTCTTTCTTGCGGATGTTACGCAGGAGAATCTCGTTGTATACGTCGGCTGGTTGAAGCGCATTGCTTTGTAGCTCCTCGTAGAATGCCTTTGTCGTCTTACCGATAGGTGGTATGATGGCACCGCGATTCAACTGATCGGTGATGAGGCGACTCTCTTCCATCAACTTGGCCTCTTCACGACGCACTTCAGCACGTGCAATCTCTGGGAGAATGACGTCCTTAGTGCCCAACGCGAAGCCACGCATCTGGATGAAGTCGATCGAGATTTGTTGATGGTCGAACATTACGTCGATGGCCGCCTGAGCGCCATAGTCCATCTCGATGATGTGGTAGAGGTTCTTGTGGCCGCCGCTGCCGATGGCTGCCTTATCAAGCAGGCCAGACAGCATGACACCGTTACGGATGACCGTTCTTTTTTCGTCGTCGGCGTAGTTGAAGAACGCGTCGGTGAATGGGTCATAAGCGGTTGGCTTACCCTCGTAGTTCACGGGGGTTCTCTGGAGGGATAGGGTGATTATGTCACGGCCTGTGTACTCTGTCTTGTCGAAGACAGGCAGGAACGAGGTGTTCCTGAAGAGTAGCATGGCCTCACGACGGGTCAGACGGACATCACTCTTCGTCAACTCATAGAGACCGACGATCGAGTCGTTGATCTGGCCGATTTGCGGCGAGCCATTGACGTTGGAGATGATGAAGTTCTGGAAGGCCGATATAGCCCTCAGCTCGAATGATGTCGAGAGATATGATGCATGCTGCGTATTCATCTCGTCGCCGTCGAAGTCGGCGTTGTAGAAGTCGCAAGCAATGACGTTCATTCCGAGGACGCCGCCCTTGACCTTCTTGTTCACACGGATGTAGTGAGACGAGATCGAACACAACTCGAGCGTTGGTTGACGGTTGAAGTTCACGTAGGTACCATCGCAGAGATTGTGCTCGATGTAGTCACCAACCTCGAGGGTTGCATGACCAGTTTCGAGTGAGGCGATCGGGAATGACTTGCCGGTGCGCGCCTTGATGATCTTGGTGGCCTTCGGGAAGATGTCCAGCTTGGCGTTCGCGATGTAACCAAGCAGACGCTTGTGGTTGTATGAGCGATATGCCTCGCGGATGCCGATCGTCTGCGCGAACTGCATCGGGAATGACAGGCAAGGGATAGGCAATCGCGGGTTGTTACCAATCGTGTCTCTGGTCATGTTGAACGCTCTCTTACCCATGATGTTACCACGAGTGTATCCCCTCTTACCCTTGATCTTGACGAGACCACCGCGAAGCGGCTCATTGTCAGCGTTCTGGATGACGGGGACTTTGTCGCCGCCAGGAACAGGGCCACGAATGTACTGATGGACACTGTAGTTGAGGTCATTGTGGAAGTCATTGTCGGCTGAGCTGTTGATCTTCGACATTCCACGCACCTTCGGAGCGCTCGCAGCGGCTTCCTTTGAGGATGCTCGCGTTGATGTCTCGAAGATATGCTTGACGATCTTGGTCAACTCATCAGAGTTCACCTTGGCACCATTGATAGGCTTCGTGTTCTGTGAACGAATCGTGTTCGCGACGACGGAGATAGCGGTGATGAAGAAGTTACGCGGATGCGAGACGTCGGAGACACCAAGCTGTGCCATGGTATCGTCGGAGATACCATCGAAGATCTTCTTGAGTTCGTCAGCGTGCAGTGTCTTTCTGTCCACTTCCTTGCCCTGAGCATTGTAGTACTCGGCGATGTAGATCAGCTTGAGCTTCGGGTCGACGGTGTACTTTGGTTGCGGCGAGAAACAGTGCATGCAGACGACGACTTCCTTCACCTTCTTCGTGAGCGACCGCTTGTAGATCTTGATGCAGTCGGCGAATGAGCCTGTGCATGAGTGCGGCTTGCTACAGTTGTGGCAAATGACACGAAGCCAAGGCATGATGGCCTCCTTCGTGATCGGCTGAAAAACAGGCTTGGAGAGTTCCATGTGCCCGTTGTGACCGAGACACTTACCGCCCTCCTTGTAACAGGTGGCGCAGATAAGCGAGTTTTCTGTTGACCCCATACGGAGATCATAGATTCCGTCGGGGGCTGGTGAGTTGCCTTTGATGACCTCCGCGTTCTTGACCTGAAAGACAGACTTGGCGCGAATGTTAGCATCGCCGTTGAGGCCAAAGCGAACACCGGTAACGTAGGCAGTAGCAACAGACATTGTTGGGGAGGCTATGTTTTGGTCAATTTTATTAGGGGAAAAAAGAATCTCGTATATGCGGTCCTTACCCGAGCATCTCGTAGATGTCATCGACTGTGACCATCTCTTCCTGTCTTTTTTCATGTGGGTGATGGGCATCGCAGCGGCAATCATGTGAGCATGAAGCGGCGTTGTCCTCGGTGGTCACTGAGGTATCTTCATCATCGTCATAGGCACTGCAGTCGATGGTGGTCCATTCGCCATAGTTACACACATCGATGAGCGGGCCGAATACATCCCTTTCCTTATCACCTGCCCTAAGGATCGCTATGACCCTCGATACGGCGCCAGGGGCGGTGAACTCGTATTCTTCTGAGAGGTGACCGCCGAGGCCTCCGTGTCCGTCGGATATACCTCCGTGTCCGTCTGTAAGGCAGCCCTCTGTTGGTGTGAAGATGCCAGCCCAGGCAATTTCGTCGTCTATGTCGTAGATATTGAGATACACACGGTCGATCGCGTCGTCCTTAGAGAAGTCGCAGGTGAGATAGTACTTGAGTGTATACATGTGTCGTTTTATGTGACGCGGGCAGAGGTCAATTTTTTGAGAGGTGACAAGAACGTGGAGATAAGATTGCCATCATGCCAGAAATATACACATGCATCCGCGGCCTCATGTTCTCTGTCGCCCTCACCGTCTACGCGGGGAATATGCTCGCCATGATTCTCGTCGGCACTTTATCGCCGCATGGAAGACAGGATGGTCATCATACTTCTCATGCATTCATGATATACACCATCTTATCCGGCGTGGCGATCTCGTCGTTCACCGGCGCGGGCATGTACATATCCCTTGCAGACATCCCCGAAGTGCATGGGAAGAGTGAAACAGAGAGCCGTGACAGATCATCAGTCGTCAGCATCATCCTCTGGCATACCATCACGGCCATCCTCACTGCCTCTGCCATATTCTTCTGGGTAGCCACGCTCGTGGCCATCTCATCATCACATGTTGACGTGATCGCTATCGGTTCTGTTGCCATCCTATGCACCATCCTGCTAACCATCGCGGCCTTCAGGGTCACCATCTTACACCTTCGTCGGAAGTCATCATCGGTCGGAGATATCTCACTCGTTCGGCGGGATATGTCCCCCGCAAAAAATTGAGGCCCGCGCGGCCATCGATAATATACGATATGACTGTCATCACCCCCATCACAATCACTCACCCAGACATCGCAGGAAACATAGCTACATTCATGGGCAACTCAACAGCCCTCAATCTCACCTCGTCCTCGTTATTCTTCATGCCAATGGCCGAGAAGGCATCGCGCGGGCTCTTCGATGATAGCATGAAGTTCAACACGGACATCATCGAGAAGTATCCATATATTCTTGCGTACTTCACCTACGAGACCACGAGCGATGATCACTGCCTTCGGACTGCCATCGCATCCATTCGCGACCTGGATAAGTTCGTTCGCTTCATCTTCGATAGCGTCGACGTTATGTCAAGGAACGCCCTCTCTGTCAATGCGATCATCGGTGGGCTACTTCAGTCAGGAAGGCTACGAGAAATGAAGGATCGAAGCATGGCCAATGCCATTCGCGCATACAGTGGCGCTTCGTACTCGTATGACACTGACATGTACACCATCCTTGTTCGTGCTGAGGTATACTGGATGAAGCATGGCGACGGTTACTTCGTCGCGAAGACGAAGACATACCTCCCTGTGATGGATGTTGCCAACCTTCGCTGCGACAGAGACGTTGTACATTTCATGAACCTCATCCGCATGTCCGAGGACGACAATCGCTACCATGCACTAAGGCTCGTACTTGAACACGAGAAGGCACCGCGTGATTATATGCGCGGCGTTAGGCGGTTCGTCGAGTGGTACACGTATATCCCACATGACCTCATATGTCCACCTAACCTTACGAGCGATGAGCTGGCAGAGCTTAGCGGATACTATGGCAGCATCGAGGATTACTTGAACGATGTAGACATGGGTGGTTGTGATGATGACATGTAGGGCGGACATCGGCCATCATCCTCATCCTCATCCTCATCTTTTTTGCTGTGAGGATGACGGCGATGATGACGGCGATGACCACGATAACTGCTTGATGCTCGCGACGATGACCACAGCGATGGCCACGATGATACACAGCCGCTGCGCGGCGCGATGGTCGCAAAAAAGATGATGGTGGTTCCGACAACGCCTCTATTCATCGCCCTCACTATCAGTGTCAACATTCCTTAGGTATGTCACATAATCGCGCAGGTCCTTATATGTTGGCCGCGATGAGTGATATGCCTTCCTCGGCTCGGCAGTGATGATGACTCTCTCCACATCCTCGGGAACATCGCCTGCATCCTCTATGTCCATGACGACGGTGATACTCGAGAAGATGCACATGGCCTGATCGACGGATGCTGGCATGAAATGGGGCGAGTAAAGAATGACACCCGGCGCGCCGTACTCGTCTTCAAACTCAGCGGCGATCTCCTTGTACCCCTTCGCATACTCGTAGACATAGTTGCATGTAGCAGCCTTCGTCGGCACATGAGCATCCTCACCGAAGATGGCAACGAGGATGTCCTTGAGGAATGTGGTAACCGTTGTAACGTGCTCGGTAAGGATGATGATGTTTATTGGCCGCGGATCATCGAGGAGATGCTTCATCGGCCTGTCGAAATCGTTAGACCCAAAAACATCCCTCGCTGTCTGAGCTAGGCAGCGTATACTGAATGTGTCAGTGCATGCCCTGGATGTCGTTGTCACGAGTGTATTCACATGCCGGCATGAGAAAGCGTCGTTGGGTGAGACGGTCGTGATCAGGTGACGACCATGATGAATAACGTCGGCCAACGTCATGTCTACATAGATGGCCATCTTGCCAATGCGGTAACGAATCGTGATGATGTGTTCTGTCTCTGCGTATGATAGCGGCCTGAATGATGCGCATGCATGTGGTTTCATCGCGATCTTCTCCGACATGCTCGTTGTCCTCATACTCATGACGATGCCCACATCCTCTTTCGCCGAAGAGATGATGACGTACCTTTCTGCGATCATCTTCATGATGATACGGATGTCTTGGTTTGCATGACGGCCGCGCTTTTTTAGGTGCGCCTTGTAATCATCGGAGATAAAGAGGCGGTCAAGGTCGCGGCTGTCCTTGATGATCGTGCCGATGATCTTGTACGATCGCGGCGCGAGGGTCATCTTTGGTAGATCGGCCGTTGTCGTTGATCTTATCAGTGTCTTCATGAAATCCTCTGGATCATCGATGTCGTCGACGCTGTTAGGGACGATCGTCTTCATCGCACGAGGGATGTAGGTAGACGTAGCCGAGATGGAAGAGATGGTTGATGCTGGCATTATTCGGAGGTGTGGATGGTGTGGGCAAAAAATAACTCTCGCGCGTTCGTCGGGATAACTTTCTCGCGAGATCGTCCATCTATTGACTGTCGCCGGATGTCTCGCTATCATTCTCAGGAGCTTCCTCGTCGCTCTCATCTTCATCCTCGGCTGAATCCACGAGTTCCTCGTCGACGAAGGTAGAGAGGCCGATGACTCTTCCGTTGATCTTCAAGTCGTAGCCCTTTTTATCAAGGCCGGTAACGATGGTGTCGATGATCTTGTCAGATACCTCCATGTTCTCTTCCTCAGATAGAACTGTCCTGATACTCTCAATGATGCGGCGAGGCTCAAGGAGACGACGGATGAGATGTGGGTAGTTCTCTGATAATAACCCGATGAGCGCTCTCTCGACACCTCTATTCTCAGGAACTTCATCACTCTTGGCGCCCTTGAAGAGTCGGTAGTAATTCAGGTACTCCTTGTAGTCACGGGTAAGGCATGAAAGATGGACAGTCTTGGTAGATCCTTTGTCATTGCCGGAGAGTGCATAGATCAATGCTAACTTGCTGGTTGGGAAGTCGTGTGCCATGTTTTTTTGTCGACGTGGGCATCATCAATTTTTTGACAGAGTGTGGTGAGCCGCAAAAAATTGATGAGTTGCCTCATCCTCACAAAAAACATGACCAGAAGAAGACGTGCACCACCGCAGACAGAACAAGAGATGCAAGAGAATGCCGCCCACTCATCATTCGATGCAGTCAATGAATCCCGCGCGACCTTCTATGCGGCAACGCGGTCGAAGCTACGTAGGTACGATGCTCCGATGGGTGATAGGGATGGGGATGGGGATACAACAACCCAAGACATGGTAAGGCCGATAGTGGTCGCTGAGGAAACATCGCCGCTCTCGTCGCCGACATCTACCCCATCGCCACCAACATCATCGATCGACCTACTACCATGGGTAACGTTGGACATGATCGCTGACGATGATGATGCTCCCGTTGGTGACGCAGCGATCATCAAGGTATAGCCCTCATCTTTTTTTCTCGCTGCCATGGACATACATGAATACAATAGCAGCAGCTACCATAGCCATCGGCATTGCCATCATCATCTCTATTATCATCATCGCCATGTACCGTCGCCGCGAAGGTTTCGTCTATAGCAGCTGGCAGTCGGTCAATACCTCCGTACCTGTCGCGGGATGGAGACAGCCGTACCTGCCAAAAAAGATGTAGGGATAGCCCGTCGAACGAATGAGATATCCCTTCGGGCTGACAGGACGACCCTTCAGACTAACAGGATATCTATTAATTGTCGATAGTGCCATTCTCCTTGTTACCACCACGAGCCTTGAGTGTTCTCTCGAGGTTATAGTCTTCGTCGATGTCATCCGTTCCCGGCACTCTCCCTGTCTCTCTATACTCTACTACCTGAGCCAAGCGAAGGTCGCCGCCGAGTACTGGAGTGAGGTCACGAGAAGTATCTCCGTTTCCACCCATGATCAAGCGAGCATCATTTACCGACAACTTATCCACCTTCTCACACACATTCATCCTCCCTGGACGATAGAACGACTCAGGGATACATGACATGTCATTCGTCGTCCAGATCGTGTACAAGCCGTCGATGGAGATGATCCCGTCGAGCATGTTTAGAAGGTCGGAGTATGTATAATCAACAGGCACGTAAACCTTCTCCTCTACCTCGGTGAGTTTACCTAGCGGTATCCAGAACTTTTTTGGCAGCATGGTGTCGAAGTCCTCGAAGATCACGATCCTCTTGGCAGGCTTGAGGAAGTAAGCATTCGACTTGTAGACTCCGACAATCGTCTCCTTTGTCAGCATGCTGATGAGCTGATAGATGGTGCTAAAGATGTTCAGGTTGACATGGATGATTGTGGCGCCCATCTCATCGGCGATCTGTCTGATCAACGTTGTCTTACCTGTTCCTGGTGGCCCGTAGAAGAGCGCGTTACCTCTAGGCCGATCCATGAAGGTTCTCACGACGCGGTCAGTCAGCGGTACGTGGATCATCTTATCCCGAGAGATGCGCGGGCGATGAAGATTGCCGAGGATAAGGTTGTTGCCATCGCCATGACGAGATGCCATGATGATGTTGACGGGGGTTTTTATCGTCATGTTGGCCTCGGCGATGAACTCCTCGATCAGATTGATGAACTCGACGCGCGTGTGATTGACGCTCATGAGAGATAGCGACATCTTGTTACTGTATGCCGACCGCCTCTCATCATCCTTATCCTCCTTGGCGCAGTTATGAACGCGGACCCACATACCATCACCAACCAGGCCGACGTCTTGAGGATATGAAACTGTCTTACCGTCATTACCAGGAACGAAGCGATTGATCTTCATGTCGTACTTCTCTTCGAGGTATCGGTAGATGATGCCGACGATCTTCGGGATTGAGTCGAGGCGGAACTCGACCGTGTATTCCTGGACAGGATTGCGCGGCTCAGTCTCTGGATCGCGTGGGATGAAGAAGTGGACGTATGCTCTCTGGAAGAGGCCGATGATGCCGTCGTAAATGTTCATGAGGACAGGGGAGACGGTTCTGATCATCCCGTCGTACTTCATGATTTTTTCGACGATGTCAAGGATGCGGTCAGCGGCGAGAGTACCCGTGATCGTCGTGGTGATAGCGGCATTCCCATTCTCTCCACCGATTCCATGGTTTACACCATTCATTGCCGAGGATGGCGGATAGTGGTGGATTACGTAGGTGATAGGTGTTGATGACAGTGGGGCTGATGATTCCATGACTTTTTTGGCTTCCATGCCGTTGCGTCATTTTTTCGTCGAGCATGTTGATCATCATCGCGAAAAAAAATGAAGGCGACCGCTGTCATGAAAAAACTAACCTTGCCACCACATACCATGCATACACAACTATCATTCGCTTGCGCCAACAATGACATAACCGCCGTCAAGAGCATCTTATCCTCTAAGAAGACACCCATCGACGTCAACGAGGATTACGGTATCGCCATCCGTGAGGCTACCAGAGTGGGCAACCTCGAGATCGTCCTGCTACTCGTCAAGGCCGGTGCCGATCCTCACATCATCTCCGATGCGCCACTGCGTATCTCTGCCGAGTATGGACATACCAACCTCTTTCAGTACTATCGCGATCTCGGCGCTGCTATTGACGAGTTCTGTCTCCGTGTTGCAGTGAAGAACGGATTCATTGACATCGTCAAAGCGATCATTGCTTCGCCAACACACAAGTTGACCGTCACGGAAGAGATGATACAGGCTGCGAGGGATAACAACCACAAGGCAATGGTCAAGTACCTCACCGAGAGCCACGGAGACACCGATGAGAGTCGCGAGTAAAAAAGTGTCGACGGCATCATCGTCTATTTTTTCATGACGCAACATCCACGAAGGTCACCAAAGATCTCCGTCAACGTGTCTGCAACCTTCTCGTAATCCTCGCGCGGGTTCATGTATGACGATATACGTAGGACACCAACGCCCACTTCCTTTGGGCAGTTCATAGCTTTCAGGACGTGCGACATGCCTTCACCGCTTGCGTTGCATGCACTGCCAACAGAGACGATTATCCCAGCAGCCTCAAAGCGCTTGCGCAGCTTGATATTGCAGACACTCATGAAACACGAGTTATACACGACAGAGCATAAGAGAGTGCCGGGGAGTGTGTCGTTCATATCATTCGTCTCGAAGTATACGAAGCACTTGTCCGGCCGCGTGTGTTGATTCCCCCGAACGTTGGCAGATGGACCGCCACGAACACCAGCCGCTGGCAATGAGATATAGTCCGTGTACTTCATGATCGGCACACCAGCACCCCTCAGCCGTCTGAAGATGACACCTTTACCACTAAGCGACAGCGCCGTTGCCTTCTCGTGGTTCCTCTCCATCTGCAGCCAGCTTTCACGGAAGCCGATAATCCCAGGCATGTTGTAAGTGCCACCGCGAAGACCATAGTTCTGACCACCAGCCATCGGGACGAACTTCTTGTGAGCAAGAAAGCGCCGTGAGAGAACGAGTATGCCGATGCCGAATGGCCCACCAGTCTTATGCGCCGACCCACACATACCATCGATCAGACAGTCGACGGTGACACTCGCATCGCCTCGACGTGTAGTAACGGGAATCGGTGAGGTGCCCATGTAGTCGTAGATGTCTAGCGGATCAGCCACTGGGATCACTCCCGCGCTCGTCTTAACGCCGGTGATGTCTGTAGGTATATCCCGTGCATCTCCAAGGGTCACATGTATCTTACCCAGCGTCTGTGCACAGTCAGTGTAGATGAACGCATCAGGCGCCAATCGACGAACGCCGCGGGCAATCTTCTGGATGCTGTTGATGGCACCTGTCTCGTTGTTTGCATGCATGATGGCGACGAGCAGTGGTGCTGTGGCATGCGCAGATAGGGCATGACGAACGGCTGCATACACATCATCGGGGGCGATCGTACCATCGGCGACAGGAGCGACATAGTAAACATTGCAGCCAAAGAGAAGCGCTGCCTGATCAGCTGCTGCAATGAGACACTTGTGCTCTATCTTTGTCGTGACGATCGTCGCGCCGGGATGACCTACACAGAACATCTCGATGACCGTATTATTCGCCTCAGTGCTCCCACTGACCCATATGATCTCATAGAGCTTCTCTGGAGCCGCAAGTTCACTGCGTATGACCTCTTCGAACTGCGCGGCCTTACCTTGCCAATACTTGGCGACTGGGTTGAGGCCACTTGTGTTCCCACAGTCGGCGACGCTATCGACTAGTGGTGTAACGGATGGAAACGTCGGGATCGTTGCGTTGTTGTCGAAGTAACTATAATTTTTCACACTCATCGCAAAATTGATGCTCATAACATAACCTACCAAAAAACTATGCATCCATACCCACGTTGCACATGCTGCGGCCGATTGATCTCTCAGTACATTCGTGAGTATCACAAGCGCGATCAGGCAAACCTCGCTCGATTGGCAGAGGAAGGCATTCTTCCAGAGTACGCGAGGGTTAACAATACCATTGGCGTGCACAGCAAGGAGATCTTTGAGGATCTTGGCGTTGAAACTATCTGCTGCCGATTGGCCATCAAGACATGCACCTACTTCCGCTCTGACGTATATGGAACAATCGGTGCTCAACCAAAGGATACACCGAGAGCCTCTAAGTACCTCGTAAGGCCGAAGGGACAATGATCGCCTTCTGTGAGCCTTTCTCTTTTTTCATCCCACTCATGAGATACTGATAATACATGGCCGATAAAGCTCACTTGTATGTCATGAGAGATATCATGAACACCGAAGATTACGCCATCAACACGACCATTGAGGAAGAGATCATAGCCAAGGTCGATGATGACATGACGTACATCAAGAGTATACGAGAGTCGAAGAGCTCGTTGCCTAGCTTTGATGGCCTCGACGACGATGCATCCCGTGACCGTCGGAGTCGTAGCCGCCGTGATGACCGCCGTGATGACCGCCGTGGCAGAGATGATCGTCGCGACCGCCATCGCCGTGAAAAAAAGAGAGACGATGGGAGAGACGGAAGGGACGGGAGGGATGGTGGTGACACATTCCTTGGACAGTCTGATTTATCCAGAGGGTCAAGTGGCTACGACTCGACCGACTCACGGGACTCATATGACTCAAGGGACTCATATGACTCACGCGACTCAGAGAGCGATAGGGACAGCCTCATCTACGGCGATCCACTTGCTGACTTTACCCTCGACCCTCGAGTGTCCAAGAGCAATCGTCGTGCTCGTGATATCTACAAGAACAGCTACGGTGGACGGGATCGTTATTCACACGAGGCCGCCGACATCTTCTATGGGTACGAGGAGAACAAGATGGAGTACATCGACAACATCAACCGCATGAGGGTTGCGCTCAAGGAACAGGGCGTTAACATCGACGATATTCAACCAGTCGACAGCACAACATCATCATCGATCGTCAACCGCGTGTACAAGCAGGTCACTAAGAGGTATGACAGCGCTGTCTACTCTGATACAGGCGCGGATATTATCGTCGGCCTTTGCCAATGCCTTGAGGGTATCTTCAACGGCAGGCGGGTACTCTTCGGTATTCGTCCAGACCTGACGGGGTGGACAGACCAATATGTGCGCCCACACATGACCCACTTCAGGTACGAGACATCTAAGATGGTCGCAGAGTACATCGAGCAGTTCGGATTCGGCCGCTTTGCAAAGATTCTCCTGCTCCTCATTCCTGGCGCACTCGTGTACATGGCGACTGGCAGGAATATTGCCGGCCAGAAGAATACAGACGTAAACAGGGCGATGAACAACTTGGGCACGCGGGAATAATCGGTGGGCTGACGGATCGTTTTTTTGCCGATGAGGTCATCACTGCCGAGCATCGTGGCAATCGCCGTCATCCTCGCCGTTACAAAAAAAGATGAGAGATGCATCGCCTACCCAACCTCGCGGACGATGATCGCGTCGAAGTTGACCGACCGATACAGGAGACAGACAGCGCCATCATACGGGAAGTACACATCAACGAGAGTGAGGACGAGGTTGTTGCTAACCAGCGTGCTCTCGAAGGTCAGTAGGACCTCGGAGGCTCTCCCACCGACGGCCAATCGCGATACCTGATTGTTGTATGCGATCATGTCGCCGCGAGCCTGCCAGTATGTACCCGTGAACTGCAGGATCGGTGAAAGTCGTGAGTTAGCTGACATGCTTGGGCCGACGTAAACGGTGTATGCGTTATCATGTCCCTTCTTCTTCATGACGTACGTGTGCGTCGCGAAGTTTGCGAATGATGGTGATGCTGGCGATGAACCGAGGGTAGATGGTGGCGTTCCGATGCTCTTCTTCTTATCCACTGTTGCCGTCTCTGTGGCCATTCCCATCCCTGACGTCGCCACCCCTGAGATACTGCCATAGTCGAGTAGGTCCATAGTCTTCAGGAAGCCACATGCCACCGCCATTCCGTTGTTCATGGAGATCGCACGATCATCGCGAGAGATGTAACTTCCAGAGATACGTCCGCGGAAGTCCTTTGTCATCTTCCTGCCGCTGTCCATGTCGAAGATGTACTCATCTGCTGCGTCATAGTCGACTGCCTTCCCCGATATGTTGATGATCATCGTCGGGCGGCGGATGGTGAGCCATCGCCCGCGGTACACATCAAGGATTGCATCGTCAGGAGCGATATCGAGGAAGTAGATCGGGTGGGCTGTCGCCGCGTCGATGATGACCCACGACTCGGCATGTCGTGAGTATATGCGAAGGTTAAGCGGAGATGAGGGGATTGTTTTCGCGTCCACATCCGAAGGATTCGAAGGATTCGAATCGCGGATGAGTGGTATATCCTCGTAGACATCATCCCGCGTCTTTGTTATGATCAAGTGGCGCCCCTGCGCGTCGACGAAGTGGAGTTTTGACATTTCTTTCGTATATCCCTACCTCACATAAATGGCATCCATCCTTTACAACCAACTCAACGTGGAACAAGCTGCCGTCGCTGCCGCATTCTCGTTGACCGACGTCAAGGCTCTCACCTATGATGCTGCAGATGTACCTCTGAAGTACATGAAGGCCAGATGCGAGAAGCTCAGGGCCTCCGGTAATGCCTCTGTGTCCTCTGGTAATGCTTCCGCCAAGGAAGACAGGAGTGCTGCCGTGGATGATACACCAACCACCTACCTCGTCTTTGCCGACGTCTACGATGAGCTCATCTCATCCCTCTCTGATGACGACAAGGAACTCGTGACCATCAAGAAGCTCACTGGCTCTCACGTAGAGCGCGAGAAGAGCACCTTCCCGATCGCCGACATGGCAAGAGCCAATGTACCTAAGGATGTCATGACATTCATCAACAAGCACTCAGCCGAGCTACTCACTATCTACATCGGCATGAGAGAAGTCTACGGCAACCTGATGCCCTTCGCAGCATTCTACAAGCTCTTCAGTGATCCTGACTTCGACATTCGCGGCGCTGCCCCATTCATCTCTGCTGCATTGATCCGCCAAAGAATGGCTGAAGAGATCGCCGCTGACATCCCCGCATTCACCTACAAGGGCACACTATTCCTTCGCTACAGCCCATTCATTGATCTTCGCGTCGAGAGCGAAAAGGGTAGGAAGGATGAGGATGGAAAGAGCATTGCCCCTGACAGCATCGTTGTCTTCGCTGACATGACTGGTTATAGCAAGGGCAAGGAAGTGCCAATCAAGCTCGTTCTTCATGGGGAGGTGCCTGGCTGTCTCTCGTTCGTTGACTTCAAGGAAACAGACGGTGGCCTTCATGTCGGTGAGGTAGAGATGGGCAAGTGGTCAGTGTTGATGAAGGATGCTGATGTGAAGAAGTAAAGGGGATGGATCATCGTCTTTTTTTTGCGAGCATCAAGCAGTCATCGTGGTCCTCGCCGTGGTCCTCGCCGTGGTCCTCGCTATGAACATCGCCGTGGTCCTCGCCGTGGTCCTCGCTATGAGCATCGCCGTGAGCATGAACCGAGCATCGTGGTCATCGCCATGAGCATGAACCGAGCATCGTGGTAATCATCATGGCCATCGCAGCAAAAAAGACAGTGCACGACGGCACATGATCATGACTCCCCCTACTTGGCTGTTACGTAGACGTCGACGAATGCATTAACCCTTACCGGTGGCAAGATATAGTGATAGTCACGCAGCATCCATTCTATCCCTCGTGAGCATGGGAAGTGTATCCACGGCAAGTAGCGCCTTGATATATACCTCAGCCGCCGGTACGTGAATAGGTTGCATGTGTTGACGATGGACGGGCATGGAACGATGTCGCCGCGTTCATATGATTCATCGAGAAGCATGTCGATGACAGCTTCATATGATGCGTTGATGACACAGTTGCCACAAGGTATCTCACTTGTTCGACGAGGTATCGTCGCTATCCATCCTGGCAGGGCCTCCTCGTTGAGAGATGATGGCGATCGGCTGAAGACAATGTAGATGAAGTCATTGTACTTTGTGTTTCCCGGGATGATCGATGCTGCATTCATCTTCTCGGCCTCGGTAATGATGATAGGTGCCTTCCACTCACTGAACGGGTGGTTGCCAGCGTCGGCGGTGGTTCCGAGAGATACACTCAGACCACATGATGAACACATAGCTTCTGATGCGCCAAAGAGTGTGTCAGTGATGGGTCTATGGTGATGACCGCCTGGAACTCCGATGGCTGCGATTGTGTGTCGATCATCTTTCCGTCCGCATGGGCACTTACCCTCGATGAGTTGCATGGCCTCGAAGTACATCCGTGATTGTTGAGTGTACGATGAGCAGCCAATACCACGATGGATAGCCTCATCGACAAGAGCGATCGCATGTTCTTCATCAATGCCATGATTGCGGCGACCATTGATCTTGTCATCGCCCTCACTCTTCAGACGGTGCCTATATGATTTGGCCGTGAGGTACTGTGCCGGGTGTGTTTGACCGCCAGGGTAGGTGCCGTGATTGCATAGAAACTCGTAGACTTCATCGCTCATCCTTCCTGAGCCGATGTAACTGATGATGTCGGGATTGCTGAAGAGCCTACACACGTTTCTAGTGTTCCTCATGGTCATCATATTCTCGACTGCGATGAATGACGGCTTCTTTTTTTCTGTGATGATCTGAGGAGCATGATCATCGTCGTCGACATCATCGTCGCCGTATACGTTACCATATCCATCATACGTCGATAGAAAGGCATCTATCTCCTCTTCTGTCGCGAGGTCATAGACGCGACCAAAGTGAAGGGCGCCATAAAGCATGCTCCTTGCCCAGTATTGGCTATCGGCGACCCACTTATCGGGGATGCGCGGATGACTCTTGTCAGTGAGTCTGTACCACTTAGTGTCGGCGTGCATGACTCCAAGGATACCGAATCGACGGATGATAACATCCATGACGGCCCTTGACTCGTTTGCCACGCGGCCTAACGAGGTAGCATCGAGGTACAAGAAATAGTCAACAAGGCATGGGTAGACAGTGATGACGGAGACAATGCCTCTCAGATCCAGGTTGTGGACGGCATCCCTATTCGTCATTATCGTGGCTATGAACAGCTCAACATTGCCGCTGCGGATGATGTCAGATAGATCGTGAACGTCGAACATTTTTTGGCAGTCGCCGTGACCGTCAAAAAATCATGGTCGATGGATCCGACCGTTTATTTACTCATAGTACACCTCGTTGCCACAGAAGCACACGAGGACCGCTCTCTCTGTCGCGCCGATACGCACCAGCGACATATATGGTGAGCTGCAGACAGTGCACTCTTTCTCGATCTTGTGGTTGCATTGATCCAGTGCGGCGTACTTCTTGATGCCATCGTAAGCGTCGGTGTTATCGGCTAACCTGGTCGCAGAGATGATGAGAGTGTCCTCAGGGCGACCTGTGTATGATGTCTTACATGATGAGCAGTAGAAGACAATCTCGTCGGTTGATGTTTGTTTCTCCATGATGTGGAAGCAGTTGCGGCAGTACATGGTTACGTGTGGGTATATGTATCCTATGCTGGTCAATTTTTTTGAATACCCCGCATATTGTCAAAAAATGGTCGACGCAGTTGACGTGAACATCTACGTGGCAACCATCTACATCCTCGCCATCTCGACCGCCATGTTCATCCCTGTCATCGTCTATGGAGCTATCTTCATCATCGCGGCGAGAGTGAAGAAGGGACGATACATCAACACTGTCCGTGCTGTCTACATGATCGCGTCGGCGCTTGCGGGGATCGGCCTGTTCATCGAGGTAACCGTGACATCATCTCCTATCGCCGAAAGAGGCGTCTCTGTCCCGCGATGGTCAATGTGCATCATCGCCGCCATCCTCGCTACAAGGATCATGACGATCACCATCGCCGCATGTAGATATGTCTACATACTCTACAGTCACCGCAGCGCGATCTTCATAGCCATCATCGTCATCATCGCCCATATCCTCCAGATTACTGGCCTCATCCCAGTCGCCATTCTCGCGCCAACCTACCTTGGCGGCTACACAATCATGATCACTGGCGACCTCTACATCGTCTACTTGTACATGTCGTCAAGACAGATTGGACGATTGACACATCTATGGAGAGACTACTACAACTCATGTCACATCGTCATCGACGCCCTCTCTTTCATCGCTTGGCTCTTCTTAGTCACAGCAGCGATCATCGACGTAACGATTCCGAGTGGCGGCAAGGCGGCCATTGGCGTCATCATCTTCATGGATGCGGCCTGCTTTCTCATGGTCACTGATGGAATGATGTAGTTCGCCAATCGACCCTAGTCGACCGACAGGGAAGGACGCATAGAGGACACAGATCATCTTTTTTGCGCGAAACTGAAGGTCAGAGAGTGTCACAAAAAATATGGCGACGATGACATCCATCACATCCATCACATCCATCACCTCCCTTGCCACTGAAGATCGCGTATATGTCGATCTCATCACCTCATATGCTGGGCCGAATATGTTGCCGTTCACCTGCAAGGATCTATTCATCGCCTTCATCCCACTCATGCACTACGGCGAGAGCATATCGGCCGATATGAGTCTTCTCATCATCCACTTCGGTACTCCTCGTCAGCGCCATCGTCTCTTCTGCTCGATGAACAAGATGATCATCAAGCAGCTGCTCCGCATGGATGACATGGACCCTAACTATCGTAACGGGCGGCCACTGAGAATCGCAGTCAAGTCTGATCGCATCGATATAGTCGACATGCTATTACGCGACAGCCGCGTTGACATCAACGCGAAGGATGGAGAGGCGCTTATCCTCGCTATCCGCAATGATAATCGGCAGATGATCAACCTACTCTTCGACCATGGCGCGGAGGTCATTGGCGAGGGCGCGATACTTGCTGCGATCGCCGTGGGAAGCACGAGCATTGTCTCGGCGATTATCGATGATTCACCAACCCGGGTGACGATCCTTTGTGCTGCGATCCGCGCGGGTAACTACCGCATCGTCAAGATCATCATGGGCCATAAGAAGTACAAGAAGCTTACACAGAGTCTCATCGTCGTTGAGGAACTCTTCATGCAGAAGGGCAAGGATGCCGCGAAGATTACCCGCCTTGTCTTCCCGAAAGTCTACCAGGCGCTCAGCCGTGTGCCATCGTACTTCTGGAAAAAATTTACGAAGAACCCACCATATGGTGTGAGTGCTATTCGCGAAGACGTGATCATCGCGATGAACGAGACTCTCATCAACAAGTCCACTCCGTGGCCGTTGAATATCGTCGATAAATTGCTCAGGTATAGGGTCGGCTGCCCCTCACTAGCCTGCGTCTTCGAGAACGTGTGCTTAGAGGAGACAGACAATATAACCGACATGGTGAGAGATGCGTGCACTGAGGTAGCCGAGGCATTGGTAATGAGTAACACTGACTTGTGGTACTTCCCGGGGACGGCCAGAGAATTCAGGACCATCACGCTTGAACACATACTCTCCCGCGCATGTCATTCATGGACGGCACCGATGATATACATCTATCTCTCGTACATCTTCGACAATCTATCGGATACTGAGATGGGTCGGCTGAGGCACATCATCGTCGATTGGGTGCCGCTTCTGATCATCGCGATGTCGACGAGGGACAACGAGTCTGATGAGGTCGAGAAGATCGTCCGCATTCTCTACGATTACATGAGCGACTACGCGGTAGAGGAGGCTATGATCAGCGCGATAAGGAACTGCAACTTCGGAGCTATCAACTTCATCGTCAACGATAAGGCCGCATGGAAGATGGGGGATGGATCGATTAGTGCATTGCGTTGGGGATGGCAAGAGACAAAGTCTCTATCCTTCAAGGCGCTGGTTAGGTATGTGTACATGAACAAGATGAAGCCACCTGCATGGGTCAGAGAGGCTATGATGCTCTTCTAAGGATCGATGAGAGATGTCCCTATCTTTTTTGGGCGTCGCTCTCGTTTTCATCCCTCATCATCGATGCGTACAACATGCCGATCGCCATCATGTCCAACGAGTCTCGGCGGGCAGTGCTCATCATCTTCACGTATTCATGATCGCCATCGCTCTCAACGATGTGTAGCAGATCATCGGGGATAGTCCACAACTCGGCGACGATGATGTTGATAGCTTTGAGTATCGCGCCGTTGATAGTCTCGCTTCTACGAGGGTCGCCGAGGATATCCCTTCTGGCTTGCACGATATCGAAGAGACCATCCAGTGTTGCCATGAGGACTATGCACCTTGTATCCCTCGTCGATCGTGAATATGCGACGATGGCGTCGTACATACCAATGATCGCTGCCATCCTCTCATGTAATCGGGCGATGACGATGGTAGCGAATGGGTGGTCGCCAAGAAAGGTAGAAACGTACGCCAACCCATGACATGATAGATGGGCAACCCCCTGTGCGGCATCCTCCGTGAACTTCGAGGTGTGCAGGAGACAGTAGCCACCGAGTGATGGGAAGATGGCCATGACGTCGACTGGTGGCGACGAAGATGGGATGATGTAATTATAGCCTGCTGGAAAGCGGCCAGTGATAGATTTGTCGTTGCCATCTTCATCTGAGGATGAGATCGATACCTTAACGAACTTAGTCATGATGTATGATGTATGATGTCTTCATCGGACTTTTTTTGAACGGTGATGTTCATCGCAAAAAATATGGACGGACTCATCAACGCGCTCATCGCCACCGGAATCGTCAGCGTAATCACCGACGAGACGGCAGACGAGACTATCGGGGAGACATCCACCAGAGACATTAACCTCATCTACGCGCGATCACAGACAGGCATCATCGGTAGAGCTGATGGGAGTTTGCCTGTTCGCAGCCGGAGCGACTTGGCATTCTTCAAGGAGAAGACAAAGGGTGCCATCCTCATCGTCGGTCGTAAGACATACGAGGGACTACCTAACCTTCCAGGTAGGACACTCATCGTCGTCACAAAGAATGCCATCTCGCCACCATCGAGGGCCGCCCCGAGTGTCTACGCGTTTGTTGGCTCTCTTCACGATGCCATCCGCGTTGCTCGTAGCCTTTCTCGCGAGATCTTCGTAGCCGGCGGTGCATCCATCTACGAGGCATTTAGGGATGAGGTGACCCTCCGTGCGACGGTTAAGTGTGTCTATGAGACTGTCTACGAAGGATGGGTTGATGAGAGAGATGGCGATGTCACGTTCATGTGGAACGGGGTTATGCCAAGAGAGATGATCCCCCTTGACGATGCAGTGGTCTATGTGTATGATGGCGACGCATATATGTAAGCGACCAACAGGGAGGACATCGCCGACCGACATGGAGACCTCATCTGACTTTTTTTGAAGCGCCCACGCGAGGGACAAAAAAGATCATGAAGACATTCACCTCTCTTATCCTCTGTGGCACCCTCGTAGCCGCTGCGTACGAGTATGTTGTCAGCGAAAACGCAGCTCATCGTTTGTCGACAGGTCAGTATAAACAAACATCGGCCATGTCTGTCTGGGATGCCGGCAAGGCACTGCATGTCTCTGACAAGGCCAAGGCAAGCGACTCTCCATGGAAGAGTGTGTGCTACGAGTTCGATGACGTCGTCATCATGGCCCTCGCTGAGGATGACATGAAAGAATGTTATAGGAACGAGGTGGTATTGAAGTGCATCCCATCGTTCATGAAGAGATGATGAGACATCCGCCACCATCATCTCCATCTTTTTTGGTCCATTGTCATCGCTGTTGATGATAGGAGAGGGCAAAAAAGATTAGTCGCACACGGCGATGATGGCAACGTCAGAGAATCCAATACTCACCGTCTTCCACCCATCGACGAATATCTTCACCATCTTCACCACTCCGACGATCCTCGCATGCCACATCGGTGCCATCGACCGCATGTACCACCTGAACACCTCGTTAGTCATGAAGCTATGACACAGGCCAGCAACATCGCAGCCATCTACGCAGTCGATCACTTCATCGTCTGGTATCAAACGCTTCCATCCGTCATAGACAAGCTCGTCGAGACCCTCGCATGGAATGTCTCTGTAGACTTTACGCGGCGGCATGTCGATAGATGGATGATGACGGATGATGGCATCGATATTACTTAGCTCCAGACTCTGGTAGTGTTCATCCATAAACTGCTCCATAACCTCGGTGCTAAAACATGATGCATCGACGCTGAAGTCAATGCACGCCATATGCGCCGTGTTGATCTTGTCGACAATCGGGCCTCCATGTAAGTGATGAATGGCCATCGACACGAAGTAGTTAGCGGCCTTCGCGATGATACTTAGAGTCCCTATCTCTCTAATGATGGCCTCGGCGACAACGAAGAACGCCTCATGTTCTCCTAGGTCCATGAGAAGTAACCTCTCGATCTGTTCCGTCGGCACTAATGACATGAGGTAGGGATCAACGCGGATAGGGCCATGAATATCGATGTATGTTAGCAGCGACCTGATGGATACATGAGATATGATGTGGTACACAGACGTAGAATCGTAAGCCAATGAACGTCTTATGAGACTGTGCTGATTACCCCCTACCTTCTTTATGGCATCGACAATGATGTTGATCTTATCCTTTCCCAACCGATCAAGAGCATGATCGTAGACAACATAGTTGGGCCTCTCCGCCAGCCTCATCCTCAATGCCGATGGGGTAACAAAGTGAGGCTCTACGTACTTGTTATGATCGTCGATGACCTTTAGCGGCTTGTTGGTTGTGTACAATCGACCACCACAATACTCACAGTCATCGTAACCAAACTGTTCAGGAACGTGCAGGTACTCTGGTAGACGATTGTCATCATCGACGAGATACTCGAATGATTCCCAGAACCTTCTTATAACGTCACCAATCCTGTCTGGTTGATGCGCCAATCTCTTAGCGATGATGGCAAGAAGCGGTATGTTACCTTCACGGGCAATGCGGAGTGTGTCGCGGGGAGTGATATCAAAGAGATCATATGGATGTGTCGTCATCATCATCGTTTTTTTGGTGCACACATGGCCATCAAAAAACTCAGGCTGACAGGATGACCACGTCAGCAAACCCGACAGAGGCTGTCTTCCATCCATCGACGAATACCTTCACCATCCTTATCTTTCCGATGATGCGCACATGATACATAGGCGATAGAGACCGCATATACCACCTGAACACCTCATTCGTCATGAAGCCACCACACACATCGACAATCGCTTTGCCGTCAATAGCCTCGAGGATGTCTGCGTCTGGGACCATCTCATCCATAGCCCTATTGACGAGGGCCATCAACAGGTGCCTATTGCGAAGGGTCTTACGCCATGTTACCTGCGAGTCTAGTGTAATACCTGGGTGAGCGCGAGTGATCGCCCATATCGCTGTATCATCAAGGTTCACGCGATCCACATAATCCTGTACATGTCCCTGACTATGGCAGATGGCATCGACCTTCCAGTCCACTACAGCGTCAAGGAACGCCACTGTCCCCAGATCGATGAGAGTGTGTGAGTCCGTAGGACCAAAGAAGCTGCAGAGGTTATTGTATGCCATCACAGCATGATACCGGGGAACACGACCGGAGTTGATGTACTCCATGATGATACCATACACGTCGATACCTCGATGCAGTGCCTCATAGACAGCGAAGAATGATGCGGATGCACTGAGATCATCGCGCAATAAACTGATCAGATGGTCGGTACGAACCATCGAGAATAAGCGTGGCGATATCCGCGCGATTCCTGATATGTCATCGCCTCTCCCTCTCTTCCTTGGTCTAATGATGCTCCATAGGTCATTGTCGGGGATACCATCAAGGATCCCCTGTATCCTATGAACATTGTCTGACAGGGTCATGCTGATAAGACCACTCATATTCGTGCCTCGATGACGATGACCGCGACGAATGGCAAGAGCAATGATGTCAGCCGTTTCCTGGGTTAGGTACTCCGGGTAAGTGACAATGTCATTGATGCCATCGCCGCGGAGGTACTCTTTGAGAGCATCGATGGTGATCATGCGCTGATCGATGATATTCACATCATTGCCGACCCTCTTGGCCGGTTTGCGGCGAGTGTAGAGATAGCCGCATCGATATATGTAGCCCTCGGAGATGCTCTTGCGCGATGACTCTGGAAAGTAAGATGGCAATCGCGACTCGTCGTCGGTGAGGTACATGAATGATTCCCAGAAGGCCGCAAAGATTGTCGTAGTACATTGCCACTCATGATGATGGGCAATGATGTTCATGAGTCGCCTGGCAAAGATGTCAAGGAGGGGTAGATTGCCAGAGTGAGCCATACGAAGGGCATCGCGCGGAGTGATGTCACATATATCTTCGGTCGGCATAGTCGTCTTTTTTGCAAGCCCATGGCCATCAAAAAAACTCAGGTCGACGAGATGATGATAACAACGTCGGCGAACCCGACGGTGGCCGTCTTCCATCCATCGACAAATACCTTTACCATCCTTATCTCTCCGATGATCCTCGCGTGATACATAGGCGACAATGACCGCATGTGCCACCTGAACACTTCGCTAGTCATGAAGGTGTCACAAACATCGACGATGTGCCTACCATCAATAGCCTTGACGATGTCCGCGTCGAGGATCATCTCATTCATCGCCTGATCGACTAGGTCGTTCAATAGATATCTGTCGCGCTCCGCAGTGAACCAATCGACAAACGGGGTCATCTCAATGTCCTCATGAACGCGATTGATTGCCCACATATCACCATCGGAGAGACAATGACGACCCACATACTCGATTACGAGTTCGCGGGTGTGGCAGATGGCATCCACTTTCCAATCCACGTCAGCATACATCATGGCCACTGTCATGCACATGGTGTCATTCCTTCCAAAGTAGCCGCAGAGGTTATTATACGCCATCACCACATGATATGATGGCTCTATGTCATCGCGATGGAGGATCGCATGGACGTCAATGCCTCGATGCAGTGCCTCGTAGACCGTGAAGAATGCCTCGTCAGCATCAAGGTCCATGTACAATAGATCGATCAGAGTGCTGCTACGAATCATCGAGAATAGGTGCGGCGATAAGCGGACAATACCAGCGAGATGATCTGACGGACATGTAGGAACTCCCGCTCTCTTTTTTCGTGGTCGGATGAGGCCCCACAGATCATCGTCGGAGATACCGCTGAGGATGTTCAGCATATGGTCTGATTCTGTGGAAAGTGCCAGTGCAACGAGATGAGATGTACTCTTTCCGCAGTGGCGATGATCGCGACGAATCGCGATCGCGAGGATATCGACGATCTCCTGCGTCAACCAAGACTCAAAGGCCATGATACCACCGACGCCATTGTATGTGATATAGGCGCGAAGTGCATCGATGGTTATCATCCGTAGATCAACGAGACTTGTATCATGCGACATCTTTGTAGCAGGTTTGATGCGGCTATAGAGACGGCCACACTGATACGAGTAACCGCGAGAGGAGTTCTCGCAGACCATCTTCGGGAAGTATGATGGGAGGTTCGCCTCATCATCGGTCAGGTAGACGAATGACTCCCAGAAGGCCTTGTAGATGGATCTCGCCCATCGACGTTTGAGGTAACCAGCCTCTCTTGCACCGTAGAATGTAAGCATCCTTCGCGCGAAGATGTCAAGGAGGGGTAGATTGCCAGTGCGTGCCATGTGGAGGGCATCGCGCGGAGTGATGTCAAAGGTGTCAGAGGAGGTACTGCTCGGGGTGGCGTAGTAGATAGAAGCGTAGAATAGTGGGTTGACAGTCGTCATCGTTTTGTCGGTCGGAGTGGCCATCAAAAAACTTCAGACATGGACGATGATGGTCACGTCGACGTAGCCAAGATCATTCTTGTTACATCCGCGTCCCCATGCATCGATGAATATCTTCACCATCCTTATCTCTCCGATAATACGCGCGTGATACATTGGCGAGAGAAGCCGCATGTATGACCTGAAGACCTCGGCTGTCATGAACTTATTGGTCAGGTTGATGATCCCGCGACCGTCGATGATTGCCTTGATATCTTCATCGGGGATGACACGATGGACCGCAGCGTCGACTAGCATCTGCAACGGCATTGATGATGCCGATGGCGACGAGGATGCTTGTTGTGATGGTGGTGGCGATATATCTGGGTGGGCCCTAGTGATAGCCCAGATATCACGAGGTGTTACAAACGGGCGTGTTATATATCCTTCCATAACCTCGCGAGAATGACAGATAGCATCAACCTTCCAGTCGATTTCATGCGCTGGTATTTCATGGGCGGAGAAAGTCAGTCTGTCCTCGCGACCAAAGAGAGAGCCGATGTGGTTGTATGCCATTGCTACGTGATATGTTGGTGTCATTGGTCTGTTATGGTGCTTAACTTCATCGAGTGCCTCCCGAACATCGATGCCACGATGTAATGCCTCGTAGACGACGAAGAATGCTTCGGATGAACTCAGACACAAACGCAAGAGTCGGCGCAGATTCTTGGTTGTTACGAGGGATATAAGGTGTGGTGTTAGGTAAACATAGCCAGTTACTCCGAGCGCCGAGCGAGTTATCCTGTCGGACGGTGAGGTTATCCTGTCGGACGGTGAGGTTATCCTCGGCCTGATCAACCCCCATATATCGTCATTGGGGATGCCAGCAAGTATATCATCCATGTTGTCGCTGCACTCAGAGATCGTCATCGCAACGAGTGGTGCCATGTTGACGTTGCGATGTTGATGTGCTTTACGGATGGAGACGGCAATCACATCAATGATGTCTTGCGTTAGATCCGTGTCGCTGAAGTAATATCTGTCGATTGCATTGCCGCGAAGTCGATGCTTAATCGCATCGAGGGTTAGCATCATCGGGTGGATTTCGTTCCATTCATCTGGCGCTCTCGTGGCCCTCTTGATGCGGCTGAAGAGATAGCCCCTCGTGTACATATAGTCGTCGGTACAGAAGCCGACGCACATTCTTACCATATATTCCGGTAATCGACACTCATCATCGGTGAGGGATACGAATGATCGCCAGAAAGCAGATAGGGTGGTCATTGACCATCTCCACCTGGCCATGCCCATATTCTCGGGGACATATGCAAGTCTCTTGGCAATGATGTCTAGGAGATGTAAGTTACCCGCACGGGAGATAGTGAGGGCGTCGCGAGGAGTTATGTCGAAGATGTCGGGGATAGTCGTTGTAGTCATCGTCATCGTTTTTTTTTCATCGTCAGCAGTTGTCAAAAAATATCCCTTCATCCCTTCATCCCTTCATCCCTTCATTCTCATGACGATGTAGTCGCCACGAGCATCTACCATGCGGAAGCCAAAGCGACGATACAGAGATATAGCGCGGTCATTAGTAGCCTTAACCTCGAGAGTCAGTCGACGACCGGTGATGTTGTCGTGCGAGCCCGAAGGATCACCTCCAAGCAGACATGAATTCCTCGCATCCTTTATGACTTCCTTCAAGAGCGCACTGCCAACGCCACCGCCGCGGTGAGCAGCGTTGACGATGATCAACTCAATCACGTCGCCATTGGCGATGAGAAAGCCAGTGGGGATGAGCAACACTCCTTCAGGTTCACGCGTGTATGCCATGTAGACTGTCACGTCTCTGTCATCGAGGAGCGATCCTCCGGATCGATAGGCCACGCCGTCTCTCTTTTTTCCGAGCGAATGGGACAGACATCGCTTGAACCAATACCCCATGACACTCTTCTTCTCCACGCCCACCGTCATGCTACTTGCTACGCTATATACATCTGCTGACAAATCGTCGCAGGCTTTCCTCCTTACTATTAACAACACCATTTCGTCACCATTGATATACTCATGGCCGCAAAGAACATGATGGATGAAACTACAAGATACATCGAGACCCTCAAGGCATCTCTTCCGTCGACAAGGAAGGATTACGTGGTCAATGGCGTCATACATGCAGCCGCCCTCGCGGAGGATATGAAGGCGATCAACCAATCAGTCGAGGTGTTCAATGTCCTTCGCGACTGCCTTGATGACATGGCAAAGAGGATCTGCATGGCATCCGAGGGCTACGCGAAGGCAAAAAAGAAGATGGCCGAGGAGCTTGCGGGGATCGGGAAGTTCACACCAAGGGCAACAAAGAAAGATGAGGTGACCCTGTCTGGTGTACCGCGCGTGGATTACGTCGTCGACAATCAGGTGATGACAAGAACGCCACTGAGATGCGGCGATGTAATGTGTAGGGGATGCACGACGTCTGGCTGTAATGGCGCTATGCCATCTGATGGCCACGCAGGCCGACAGAGTACACCTCGTGGCGATGATAAGGTGCCAACCTCCCCGGCCACCCTTAATGCCATCCACGTCGACCATAAGAATCAAGTCCGGTCCGACGGCAACCTCTACTACATCCGCCCACTCAATCGCTTCGCGCTTCGCATTAACGGTCATCTCCTTACAGGCAACGTCGGCGAGGTTTACACACACGGCGGCACTCCTCAGAAGATCAAGCCATGCTCGAATGGTAAGGGCTGCAAGGATGCAACGTGCACCTATTATCACCCCGACAACGGCGACGTGAGGAACTTCATCTCCGGCTCGTTCTCGTACCAACGAAAAACAGACGGCATATCACGAAAGATAGGCAACCGCTCGACACTTGCGACAGACATCGCGAAGGCAACGCGGGCAGAAATTGAGCTATACCAAGATCAATCAATCCACGATCTCCTTTGCCATTTGGCCATCTTAGACACGCAGCGATAATCCATGTCCGACCAACGCATCAAATCATTCTGTGAGAACGTCGCAAAAAACGGCATAGCCCAACACACCGATGAATGGCTCGTCGCCAAGAAGACCACTGTCGGCGGCAGCACTCTCGCTGCTGTCATCGGCTGTAATCCTTACGACAAGGATTGGGTGAAGAGCATACTTACTCGCGTCGGCCATCTACCATTCTCTGGTGGTAAGATCAAGTGTTCATGGGGCAACCTCTTTGAGGACATCATCAAGATATACGTTGAGGGCCTCTACAAGACAACCGTATATGGAGACAACATCTTTTACCATGTCGCTGATGGGCCGATGGCAAAGAGGGTCGCCTATTCGCCTGATGGCCTCTGCGTCATCAGCAACGATCTTCTTCGCCAAAAGTATCGGACAAGATACCACACGATCGCCAACCTACCACAGGGGGAGTTCTCGAATGTTCTCCTCGAGTTCAAGGCGCCATTCAATCGCCGCGTTGACGAGAACATCCCCGAGTACTATCTACCACAACCGCTCATGGGCATGGACGTTCTCCGCGATAAGGATGGACGTGTATGTGACATGTCGCTATTCATCGAGGCGATCTTCAGGCTGTGCAAGTATGAGGATGTCGACGAGGGCCGCTTGCATAGCAACTATCCATCGAACATTCCTCGCAGCGACCCTGACGGCAACTATCACAGCATCGGCCTCATCATCGTGTATGGGCCAAAAGATCACAAGGTGGCGAAAACGATCCTCGATGAGTTCGAGGATGGCTTCAACGTTAACAACGACCTGACTCTCTTGACTGAGGATAAGGATGTCGCCACCGTCGTCAATGACATCATCGTCGCCCTCGATGATGGCCCACTTGTCGGGTTGCATACAGGCCCATGCGCTAACAAGGCCGAGTTGAAGAAGAAGAGAAGAGCGATTATGAATGACCCTAGCCGCTCATGCGTCTCACAGAGTCACAATATATCGGGGCTCGTGCCGTATGGCTCGTTCTTCTGGAAGCTCTTAGAGTTCAAGGCGAAGCCAGTCTTTCCGGTTGATGGTTATGTCCTCTCACATGGTGACAAGATCACTGAGTACACGAATTACTGCCGCGCCGTCGTCGACATGGAGTATGACGATGCTGAGAACTACCTCATCAGCAAGATCGACTAGGAGATGAAGGAATCATCATCATCATCGCCATCGTCTTCGTCGTCTTTTTTGCGGTGGCGATGACCATGTCCACTATGGCGATGTACACTTGATGACCATGACCATCATGGCGATGGCGACGGCGAGGATGACGGCGATGACCACGATGCTCGCTTGATGACCACGGCGATGACCACGGCGATGACCACGATGATGACCACGATGCTCGGTTCATGATCATGGTGATGGCAACGGCGATGACCACGGCGATGACCATGACGAGAATCACGATGATGACCATGACCATCACGGCGATTACCACGACCATCACGGCAACCAAAAAAAAGATGGGCAGCTGACGACGTTCGTCGCGGCCTACTGGAAGTAGCCAGCCCGTCTTTGACCGCTTGGATCACCGTTGAGGCCGGATGAGAGCTTGTAAGGACGATGGGTGTTGTACTCATTGTCTTGGTCAGTGAACGGAGCATTATCCTCCCAGTTTCCTCTGAACTGCTTCTTCTCGGAGTTGAAGTACCTGGTCGTATTTGGTGCGTATGGCTCATGAGCCCTTGATAGCCGTGAGCGGATCAATGAGGTTCTGAAGATGTTATCGTCTTGTTCGTCCTTGCGGTTGTTCATGTTGTATGCCCTAGGCGGATACGAAAAAATTGAACTAATCTGCGGTAGCCAAAAACAAACGAAGAATGCTCACATACTCTGAAACAGACAAGATAATCAACTCCGGCAACGTCGATGAAATCCGCAAGGCTATCAAGGCAGACCCAAAGCACATGATTAAGTGCCTCATCTACAACCGTCGCTATGAATTCGCCATCGCTGCGATCAACGAGGTAGGCCCATGCGGCATCGACAAGTACATCACTGTCCACCTCCCAACAAACCATCTCGTCAACATCCTAACTCTACTCGACCCTCGCTTCGTCTTTGACGGAATCGGCAACGACAAGTCCCGCGAGAAGGCATTGGCAGTCGACAAGGCATTCTCTGATGTTGGCATCGACAGCATCTCGTTGGCCTTGAAGTACATCAGTGAGAGCCCAAAGGATCCAAGAAACATCGAGCTGGGCATCTTTATCGGCATCATCTATGCTCACAAGAGCATGGATGGGATACTTGGATCTATGGCACCCATCGACATCATGAAGTACGAGCGATCATATCTCATGGTCTCGTACATCACACTCTACCTTGCATCAATCGCTGAGTATGAGAAGATCATTGCCCTGACCATCTACGCCATTCGTATGAACCTCAGCCTATGCATTCGTAGTATCTTCTATCGTCTCGAGGTGTTCAAGGATCTACCAGCATCATGCATCGTCTCAAAGGATTGCATCCTTCCTCACATCATCTCATATGTTTGCCGTGTCGGCAACTATGATACCTACCTGGCCGTTTGTAGTTACTGCACGATAGCCCTTGTGAAGAAGGCAATGACAGCTGACGATGTTGACAATCTTGGTCGATGCGGTGCCTTCAACATCATCAAGACACTACCAAAGGACATGCTCACATCCTCTCTTCTCTATCATGCGGCATACAACGATCACGTGAACATCGTTAGGTACATCCTCGGCATTCGTGAGGATGGTATGTTGAAAGCCATCGACAGTGCCGTCAAGGGCATGGCCGTGAATGTCATGATCTACCTCGTTCGTGAAAACCCGATCCTCTGTATGCAACGCGTGCCTCAAGAGATTGTTGATCATGTTATCGAGTGTTTGTAGGTAAGGTCGCCGTAATATCCCTCATCTTTTTTGCTCTCATCCGCGACGATGGCCACGGCGATGACCACTAGCGATGATCAATCGATGGCCACGGCGATGACCACTAGCGATGATCAATCGATGGCCACGGCGATGACCACTAGCGATGATCAATCGATGGCCACGGCGATGACCACTAGCGATGATCAATCGATGGCCACGGCGATGACCACTAGCGATGATCAATCGATGGCCACGGCGATGACCACAAACATTGCACACATCATGGTCGCCCACGATGACGATGCAACGACCACCCATGACGAAAAAATGATGGCGATGTACTCCTGTTACATTCACTCCTCTCACACCCTATGCCGCGCCTGACACACTTCGATACTACCCACCTTCCACTCTTCACAGCCGACGCATTCATCCTCTGGAACATCCTTCAGTATCTGCCCGAGAGAGAGTACGCGCTCGTCTCATACCAGACACTCTATCACGTTGATCCTCGCAAGTATGATAGGGTCTCTATCTTTGCAGCACACGCCGCCGGCACACTCTCTGATCCAAACATCAGGTATATACACGGGCTCACTGTCGATCCAAGAAAGGTGTCACGGGCGACGATGGCCTCTCACTATCGCGAGTGGGCATACGAGGAATACCTAGCGCGTCGCATTTATCATGAGGCGATGGTCGATAGATTGTCGCGCGAGAAGAGAGACATCCGTGTCTTCTATCCTCGTGGCATTCCATACACACGACGAGACATCATCTCTAGGTGCTCTCTGTCGGTGGTCATCGAGTATGTGCGCATCATCGATATCCCTCTGTCCATCCTTCCCGACATTGTCGAGAGAATGGATGCGGCTATTGACAGCCGACAGGATAACCCTTCAGGCCGACAGGCTACCACTTCAGGTCGACAGGATAACTCGCTTGCTCGCTGGAATAACTTGATCGCGATGCATTACGACCCTATCGGCCGTCGAGATGATGCCGATGCCGAGGCTCTATGTGAGTGGTTCATCCGCACCTATGCACTACGCACGAAGACAATCCGACCGCGAAGGATAGCATCCCTGCGACTCTTCGAGGGTCACGCGATCATCGACTATAGCTGCCTTGTCGCCAGTGATATCACCCGCGCTAACTTCCCGCTGACGTCTTCCTGCGTTGACGAGAGATGCGGGACGAAGACGAAGACGAAGATGGTTACCAACCCCGCATTCGCCAACCTCGTTCTTCGCGATGATGCAGACAGCCTGCCTCTCCAGTGGCCGCATGGCGACAGAGATACCATCCGCGGTGCAACACTGAAGGGTCACGCGTCCATCATCCGACACATACTCACGCAGCCGAACCATGAACGGAGGTTCATCGCCCTCAAGCATGCCCTCGAGGTCGCCTATATATCACCGCGAAGATCTGGCGATGCAATCCTCGCCGCCGTGGTGGAGATGTATGGACATGACGATGCTCGACGTGTCATTCCATCAGGCGCCACAATGTCATGCATGGCTATCTACGAGTATCGCGGCAAGCCATCGGGGACATCACTCGGGGCAATGAGTTATGGTATCTCCCGCGACGTTTACGTTGAGTACCGGAGAGGTGGTGGAGATGGCTTTCATGCCGCCTACTATGATGAACACCTCATACACGGCGAGGAACTTCTAGGCCACATCTCTTCCCCGTCAGCAAGTGTTATCCGTGCCGCCATCATATCCATCATGGTCATGGATGGTATGGACGCACGGACTAAGCGTGATGTGATTCACCGCACACCGCTCACAGCAGCCGACGTTGAGTATATCCGCAAAAAAATGAAGGACACATGTCCCGATAAACCATGCCTCATATAGTCTACAAGCACGGCGACGAATACCGTCTGTACACACCAACTCTCATTGTCCGCACCGGCCCGAGAAAGAGCATCTCTGCTAACCTCATGTACATCCCGTTCACTGGGGTAGACTTCGAGGTGCTCTATGTTGTTCACGATGGCCCTTACTACTTCTCTGGCAGTCGCATAATCTCGTCATCAGATGGTCCTTCTCGCGTCGTCGGCGATGGTCACATACAAACATCAGCCGATACATTCATCGTCCCCGGCGTTGCAGACAACGAGGATCTAACCATCCTTCTCATGCCGCAGGAAGACCTCTACGACTACATGGTGAAGAATGCCGTAACCTCACCCAGAGTCATCTTCTCACCATGTGGAACGGTTATCATCGTCGCCCCTGACTTCTACGCGTCATCGACGAAAGAGTATGACATCATCTCATGCCCCGATGATCTACAGCCACTCTACCTTGGCTTCGAGGCGTTCGAAGATGCGGCGGTGAGAGTGATGAAGGAGGGTGGTTGTCTCCGCGTGAGTGGCAGCGGGAAAAAATAGTGACTCTCTATCTCTATCTTTTTTCTGCGAGGGTTATACATGTCCATCACATACTACGACGGCACTGTCGTTTTCAGAAACGGCGGCTACACAGACACAACTAGCACCTACCGCAAGACGACGGTGGGGGATACACCGACTACCCTCTCGACGATCGTCATGTCCCCAACGGCACAGGAGACGTATGTCTTCGAGGTTCGCGCCGTCGGCTACGTAACAGATGGCGAGGATGTATTCATCGCCTATACACTCATGGCCAACAACGATCATGGTAGCATCACTCTCTATGGCGGTAACGGCGGCACGTCCATTCCCGAAGCGCCTATGATTCTCGTCCGCGATGGTACATCGACACTGGATGTATGTAAGGTGGTAAGCAGCATATCGGGGACGACGGTGACGTTATCCATTGTCGGCGTAGCGGCTGTGAACATGACATGGGTAGGGACTATAAGAGTTCACAAGGCAGTGCACTGATCCTCGCGGCGATGGTCACGGCGATGGGCACGGCGATAGCCACGGCGATAGCCACGGCGATGGTCACGGCGATGATGACGTGATAGCCACGGCGATGACCACAAGCAGTGCACACCCATCGACCACAGCGATGATCGGTTGATAGCCACAGCGGAGGTCGCAGCGAATGACGACAAAAAAATATAGAGTGCGAGACATCATCTCATCTATTCTTCGTCATCATCTTCATCTTCTACAACGATCTTCTTCTTAGCAGCTGGCTTCTTTGCCGCTGTCTTTTTTGCAGGCTTCTTTGGCTCTTCTTCTTCATCATCGTCTTCTTCGACGACCTTCTTCTTGGCAGCGGCCTTCTTAGGGACAACCTTTTCTTCTTCTTCTTCATCGTCGTCTTCGACTACCTTCTTCTTGGCGGCCGACTTCTTTGGTGGTGTCTTGACGGTCACCTCATCCTCATCATCTTCTTCGACGACGACAGGCGCTTTCTTCTTTGCTGCTGACTTCTTTGCGACTGGCTTCTCTTCTTCCTCTTCCTCATCGTCTTCATCGTCGATGTTGCGGAGTGACTTCGAGGCTGCTTTCTTAGCGGCGCCCTTCTTAGGGGTCGCTTTCTCTTCCTCCTCTTCTTCTTCGTCAGAGTCGTCGGCTAACTTACCGTTACCCTTAGTAGCGGCCTTGAGAACCTTAGAGGACTTGATGACGCGACTGAATGTAGCCAACTCTTCATCTTCTTCGAGGATCTCACCGCCTTCGCCGCTATCACCACCAGGGATGAATGTGCAGGCGCCGAATGACGGCTTGAGACGAATGTTACCGCCGAAGATCTGGAGGTTACCTGGGAAGTTGAAGTCGCCGAACACGTAGCCGCATGAGCCGCCGATGACAGTTGCCGGGCGGTTCTTGAAGCAGTCCCATTGTTGTGGAATACGGCCGATACGACAGAGGTTGATGAACTTCTTGGATGCTTCTTCATCGTCGTCGTCCTCTGATGGAAGGTATGGTTCGATCTTGGCAGCAACCCTCAGACCGCGCTCTTTCATGAGCTCGTAGTCTTTTCTTGTGGCGACTGTGTAGATACGTGTCTTCACTTGCCCCGATAGAAGGGTTGGTACCTTATCGGATGATGGCCATGTCATGCCGTCGAACTCAAAGGTGGCACGTGGTTGTTCCATAGGAACCAGCTCGGATGATTCCTTGCTGACGTAGTGCTCTGAGTAGTGAGGCTTGAATGTGATGGACGGGAAGTCAGAACTGCCTAGAATCTTGGTGAGGATGACCTTACCCTGATTGTTGGATGTCTTGATAGCTGGCGCCCTCTTCAGTGCCGAGATAACGGCGTTGACGAGGAAGTCGCTAACGGCGGTGTGGGCAACGTTCTTATCCTTAGGGATACTACCGGATAGGTAGAGTTTGCCTGACTTTTGGTCAGTACGAGCGTTGATGCCATTGAAGTATACACGATCCTCTGGGGCAATAGAGTAGCCCCACATAGTTCTGTAGACAGGATCTTGGTCATTGTTGAGGAAGTTCTTGTTGTACTTGAGACTGAGGTAGTGAACGCTGCCATGAGTATTCATTCCGCCGATAGTGGCTTCGAAGAATGTGTCAACGTCGATATCTTGGAGATTGTCGTAGATGGACTTGAAGTTGATGTATGGTGATGCGGACATTGCAGAGTGAGAGTGTCGGGGTCGTGTAGTTTTTTGATGGGTACAATAGAATATTCAATTTTCTCGGCCAAGATATAAGCATCAATGGAGCAATACGGCATACCTGTGAAGTACGTTTTCGCCGATGACTACGGGAAGAATACGGACATCAACATCCTACACAAAACGCTGACGCCTGTCGCCAATCATACGCTGCCACGCTTTGAGGTTCACTCGTCGACAAGTAAGCAGACGCTGAAGAACAAGGTGATCACTGACGAATCTAACCATGTCGTCGCAGCATCATTGCGGATGCCTAACGGCAACGTCTTGACGATCCCTGATCCACCAAAAAAGGGCGAGGTAGTCCTATCTCTCGTAGATGGCAAGAGCGCATGGCGAGGGTCAAACGACGACCGCGTTAATCTACTCATCTCATCGGTGGATAACATGATGAGTGGGATAACGGGGGCTATGGAGAGGATAGAGGCAAGGATGGATGCGTTAGATAAGAGGATCGACGATGTATGTTCCCGCGTCGATAAGCGCTTTGAGGAATTCGAAGAGATGGTTGATATTGATACCAACCGCGCAAACATGGCTCGTCTAAGGTCTGAAGTATCTGTCATCATGGATCTCATCGATGGTTTCGCAAGTGATGATGTGCCACAAGGGTCGCCGATGAGCGCCAAGCTCGCCAAGAATATCGTGGGCGAAAGCAACCCAACATTTGCAGATGGTCGCGTATACGTGAATGGTAGGATCGTCGACATCATCGGCGCTCTTTGTCGATTGGCTAGTAACAACAACATGATCTCTGCAAAGAAGTCAGAGTAAAGAGGAGGCATCATCCTCTTCTCATCTTTTTTTTTGCATGGCCGCGACGATGACGTCCACCGTCGCCCGCGTTGATGACTCCCACTATCGCCAACAGTGAACGATAACATTCATCGTAAGGGCCAAAAAATTGAACACAATCCTCACCCCACAAAAAAGATGACTGACGCTGAACTCCTCGAAAAGATCGAAGAAATCATGAAGGCATATCATGACAAGATACAACGTGACTACAACGATCTTCGCACGAAGATGAACGACATTCATACAATCCACGCAGATACCATCCACATCATGAACTCATTCAAGGAGTTCTTCCAGAAAACTAGCAACCTCTTCGGCCCTGAATCGGCTGCCACGAAGGTCGCTGCCCGTAAGACAAGCAAGAAGAAGCCAGAAGACACGATAAGAACCATCGAGTATCAAGACGTGGACAAGCCGACCAGGTACAATGCCTACGTGCGACTCATCAAGGAAGATGAGGAGTTCCCCGATATCGTCGTATCTTCCTGGCGTAGTGTTGACCCGAAGATCTCAGCTGATCCTCACGCGATCGACTATCTGACTTTCTATGAGCTCTTTGTGAGCAGCAAGAAGAAGGGTGGGAAGACTGTCGAGGCTAACGAGGAGATCGAGGATGTCCTCGCCCTCATCAACGCCCGCTTTGACGCCGAGAAGAAGAAAGCGAAGAAGAAGGAAGTGACCGATGTAGCCGAGAAGAAGAAGAAAGAGAAGAAGGCGAAAGAGGAAGAGAAAGAGGAAGAGGAAGAGGAAGAGGTCGAAAAGAAGCCGAAGAAGACGGCGAAGAAATAGACCGACCATCACTTTTTTGTCGCCGTGGTCATCGCCGTCATCGCCGTCATCGCCGTCATCCTCGCCGCGGGCAAAAAAATATGGACGGATGGTCACATGGCCCGTCTTTTTTGAGGCATAAATTTGATCAACGTACATAGTACCTAACCCAAAATCATGAGCTCAACCATCCAAGTAACCACTCGCAGCGGTCAAACCGAAGCCTTCAACGAAGGCGCCATCATTGGTCGCATCAATGAGCTCGCAGGTACCTACATCGGCCTCAATGCGCTGAACGTAGATGCCGCCCTCGTCATGGCAGAACTCCGCAAGATGATAGTCGCCAAGACGATCTACAACGGCATGAAGACATGTGACATTGACTCGCTCATCGCACTCTGTGCAGCTGACCTAGTCCTGGAACATCCTGACTACATGCTTCTCGCTGGGCGTATCATGGCCTCTAACAACCACAAGCAGACATTACCTAAGTTCTCTGCCGCAATGGTCTCACTCTTCACTGCTCTCGTCAAGGAACACCCTAACGATGACATACCGAAGTACATCAACAAGTCATTCTTCGACATGATTCGCATGAATGCGGTAGCGATCGACAAGATGATCGTTGATTCTCGCGACTTCATGTACTCATTCACTGGCTTCAACCAGATGAAGTCCACGTACATGAAGAAGGTGCAAGGCGTCGTCTTCGATCGTCCACAGTACATGTTCATGAGAATCGCATTGGCCCTTTGGGCGCCATTCAAGGCTCGCCGCTCTGACACCGACCGCCCAGTTTACGAACTTCGCCGTCTTCGTGTCACTGAGCTCGAGAAGATCCGCGAGTACTACGATGCCATGTCACGTGGGCTTTATACTCACGCAACACCTACCATCCTCAACTCTGGCCTTAGTGGTCAGCTTGACAGCTGCTTCCTCATGAACGTCGATGACAACATCGAAAGTATCACAAAGGTCGGCGCTGATCTTGCAGTCATCTCGAAAGCTGCTGGTGGTATCGGTCTCCCATACAGCAATGTTCGTCCTAAGGGCGCATACATCGCGGGAACAAACGGCCGAAGCACAGGGATCATTCCACAGCTGAAGATCCTCGAGAGTCACATCAAGGCTTGGAATCAAGGCGGTACTCGTAAGGGTGCTCTCGCTATCTACCTCGCCGACTTCCACCGTGATCTCTTAGAGTTCATCGATGTTCGTAACAAGAGTGGTGGTGACAGCGATGCCAAATGCCCTGGCCTCTTCACAGCCATCTGGGCTCACCGCTTGTTCTTCAAGCGTCTCATCGAGTACTACGAACATCGTGTCAACGGTCGTCACGTAGAAGCCACAAGAGTTACGTTGCCACTTGTCGATCCATCCGTCGACATTGGTGTGACAGAATTGTCAGGCGCTGACCTTGAGATCTTCCTGAAAGAACGTGAGGGCGACCATGGTCATCATGCTATCCGTGTGGCCTCTCTCGCCTATTCTATCGCAGACGCACTCGCCCAATCAGGCACTCCGTTCATCTGTAACGCCGATGCAGCTGAATGGTGTAGTAACATGAAGAACTATGGGCCTATCCAATCATCGAACCTATGCACAGAGATCTTCTTGCCGGCCACCAGCGAGAGTTACGCATGCTGCACACTCGCTAACGTGATCCTCAATCACTATGTCCGCACCGACGACGATGGCGAGAAGTACTTCGACTATGACGAACTTGAACGCGTTGTTCGTCTGGCCATCCGCGCTCTCGATCGTGTCGTAACAATCAATGTGTACCCAACAGTTGAATGCGCCAAGAACTCAGCCGATCTTCGTCCACTTGGACTAGGCGTTCAGGGACTCGCCGATACATTCTCTGCGCTTGGTTTCGCCTATCACTCTCCTGAAGCCGAGGAGGTAGACAAGATGATCTTCGAGACTATGTACTACGCCGCTGTCGACGAGAGTGCCGCTATGGCAACCGAGATGGGCAGCTACCCATACTTCGAGGGTTCCGACCTGTCCAAGGGCATCTTCCACTGGGAGCGCTTTGAGGATTACTTCGTCTCTGAGGGACTCGACCTCGCCGACCGACAGGGAGACCGTCAGACCGCCGTGTCATCCAGAAAATACGTCCATGCCCGTAAGGATCTTGACTGGGAGGAATTGAGGGATAAGATGATGATGGGTGTCAGGAATGCAACCTTCCTCGCGCTCATGCCAACAGAGAGCACATCGAAGATCTACAACAACTCACCTTGCACTGAGCCATGGTACCAACATTGGTTCTGCAATGAGTCTGACGTGAACGGCAGAACCTCGTTGATCAACCTCGATGTTCTCTACAAGGCCATAGAGATCGGTGAGTGGACACCTGAAAACGTGTCAGCATTGAAGGCGACCGGCATGTTCCCGTTCAAGGATCAACACTGGGCCGCCGTCTTTAGGTCATCATACGACATGAAGGTCTATCCGATGATGTATCGTGCTCACCTTCGTCAGTATATGGTGGATCAGGGCATGTCACTGAACATCCGCCACCAAGTCATCGACGAGATCTCAGTGCTCAAGCACATCATCTGCGGCTATCAGCTCGGATTGAAGACTATCAACTACTACGTGACAAGAAAGCCAGTCGTCGAGGCTAAGCAGGTTGGCATGAATGTTACGTCTTCCCCGTCGAGAGAAGTCCAAGAACTTCTCGATGCTGGTAGGGTTGAAGAGGCCGCTGAGGTGTGTTCTCGCAACAACCCTGAGGCATGCTTCATGTGTGGTGCATAGATGAGTAGGCTCTCTCTATCTTTTTTGCGTCATCGTTGTGTGTGTCGGTGGCCATCACGTCATCGTTGCTGTGTACGTCGAGTGAGCATCATGACATCGCTGGTGGCCATCACGTCATCATCGCTAGTGGCCATCACGTCATCATCGCTAGTGGCCATCACGTCATCATCGCTGGTGGTCATCGCTAGTGGTCATGAGGTGGTAATGAGGCGACTATCATGTCATCATCACCGCAAAAAAAAGATGACACCTCAACGGCTAGGCAAAGCGCCGCCGAAGAACCCCCAGTTATCAAGCGGGCCAAGAGAGTCGGCGGCGGATTCATCAACCCTTCCTGGATAACCAGCCATCCTCTTGTCGACGAAGGTTTCATACAAGCCTCCCTCGTTTCGTGCCTTCCAGGTCAGATGTGAACGAACAAATGTATCCTCGATGTGGTCGATGGCGTCGGTGCATGTATATCCTGCGGCGATGCATCTGGCGATCGCTACCTCGAGTTGATACTGGTTCCTACGCATTAGCTCATACACATCATCACGCGGCCATAGGTCAGGGGCGATGATGAACGACATGAAGATTGGCAACTCGGCCTCATGGTTAGTTGGGTGATGAAGAGCGTGAGGATTCATCATCGACTTGTAGTAGGTTAGATCAATGGATGCGGCAATGTTCGATGGATTTCCTGTATGTCTATCGAGGTAGGCGCGGGTTAATTCTTCGATGTGTTCTATCATGTTTTTTGACAGTCAATGGGCATCGTCAAAAAAATGTCTGAGGAGATGATTACCGACGAAGTGGATAAGATGATGATCGCCCTATATGGGTCCGTGAACCCAAAGCCGCCGCTTCCATTCATCACCCTCTCGACTATGAGGTTGCTTGCTGCGACCGCTGTCTTGAAGGACAGGATGAAAAAACTGAAAGAGGCCATGAGCAAGAAAAAAGAAGAAGCCGATGATGACGATGACAACAACCACGATGACCACTGCGACATCTGATGCCAACAGAGCACGCATCGCCGATCATATTGCCCAAAAGGTGCTATGGGCAAGGAACACAAGAGGATGAGAGGCCGCTCTTATTTTTTGCGGATGAACAAACTCTCATCCGCTGCGACCGAATACGAGAACTCGTCGATGATGTTGTCGTAATACATCCTGTCAATCAGGTACGGCCGCTTGATTGGGTTAGATAGATCCTCGTAGATAAGGGCCGGCACTCTCGACCAATAATCATCGGTGACGTCTACGATGAGGCGACCAGATGAGCAGTAACCTCTATCCTTGTCAGCCGAACTACCGCAACTCTCGTAGACGTTGGGGAACTCTGTAAGGGTTACACGGCCGCGGGTACATGATCGGGCGATAGCCTGTGTGATCCCATCCATCGTGATCGCCTTCATCATCTTCTCAGTATCGGCCGACAATGAGAGAGCGTCAATGGCCGTCGTCATTTCCGACAGTGGACGACCACGCGGCCATGCCTCGATGACAGCCACGATCTTGTTGAAGTCATCAGAGCCTCGCGGGATGAGATTGTTAAGTGCCTTGAGTGCACGCGGGATATCGGCGCGACTCTTGAGAGCACCAAAGGCATCGCGGATAGCGCCATGGACTGTGTCATCACGTTCCTTACGCAGTTCTTCGACGACCTGCATGAGAATCAACTCATACACATAGTACTTGTAGAAGTCGATAGGAGACGTGGCAACACCTCTTGCCCCTGTGATGAGGGATGCGATGACTGCATCAGGGGCTGCCGAAAGGGATATCGTCCTCTCTGCAAGGTTCCATGCGGGGTTGACGAATGGTGAGGATGTTGTTGGAAGGTGTTGGAAGTGAAGATCGTTGATGACAGCGCCGATGTATGTGTCTCCCTGACGAGCTTGCGAGTCTCCCTGACGAGCTTGCGAGTCTCCCTGGCGGTCGTGTATGTCTCCCAGTGTCAACACGGCGCTAGTTACGAACGGTAGATAGCCAGGCATGTCGAATGCATCAACGAAACTCTTGACGAGAGTGGCAGGGCTGTCGAAGATGATTGGCTCAAAGGATACCTTCTCTCTGCCGCTGGCATAGTCGTCGTAAGGTACAGGGATCTTCAGGCCAGCAAACTTGCCAGACTCGATGTGGATTGCGTAAACCTTGTTGCCTCTACCGACGTACTTAGTGTAGACGATGTTCCCGTCGGTAGAGTTACGGGATGATGATGATGATGCCGCCGTCGACACATAATCGAGGATCGCGCTGCATGATGCAACCTTGTTCGCCTTGGCGTCCTCAGTCTTGTTGTACGCGATGATGGCGTTAGAGAGTGCGTCCATGTCCTTTGACAGATCGAAGATCATACGAATGACCTCACCGTTCTTGAAGTATTCCTCAGAGATTTGCACAAGTGGGTACCATGCTGGCCCGGCGTTGTTGACAGACGACTCCTTCGTGTACATTCTCTTGACAACGACAATGACCTTGTCCGATAGCGAGCCGCGCGCTGGCATATCCACATCATCACCATCGACGAAGATCAACGAGATGCCCCAGAAGACGGAGAGCGAGCGCGTGAAGATGTCCACCCAGTCAACATCGGAGGCATTGAAGAGATTGCCGGAGAATGCTTCGACGATACTCTCAGGGCGCACGTCAGGCATGTAGACCTTACCCGACTTTTTTAGCCGACGATAGAGCGCGTCGATGAACGGGGTGATCATGTCTGGTTGGTTTGGCGCGCGGATCGTCTTGCCGTTAACAGTGACCTTACCATCGGTCAACTGGCCCTCGTAGATGGCCGTCGCGGCGATATACAGTAGAGGACAGAAGGTGCCCTTGTAGTACTGAGGGACACCGAACATGTAGCTATCTCTCGGCGCTACCTTCTTGACCGCGTCAGGCAACTGGCCAACTCTACCAGGATCAAGTGTTTTGTTGATCGCGAGGATGTGGCGAGAATCGGAGACGAGATCGTCAGGACCGCGGAATGTCTTTGTGCAACTCTCGTAGATCAATCGGGCCTTCCTCTCCTTGTCAGAGATGGCAGTCTTGAAGCAGCACGGCAGGCAGTATCCAGCGGGGTGAACGCCGGCGATGAAGTTGAGATGCTTGTAGTTGCTACCAGGGCACATGTAGTAGGCTGGTTTGTTGTACGTGAAGTTCTTGTACTTCGTCAGCTTCTTCTTCAGACTATCAGGGAGGGCGGCGTACTCATCCTCTTGGTAGACAACGGGCTGCATCTTTTTCTGACAGATGCGCGCATACACGACGGGATAGCCTGCCTTCTTCAGGTTGAAGAGGACAGGGTCTTGCTCGCGAGACTTGGAGAGTGCATTCTTCACGTTGATGCTCGATGATGCGTTGGTGATTGGCGACGATGATAGCATGTTCGTTGCGATCTTCTTGAAGAGTTCGAACTCGGCTGCCTGTGCATCCTCGATCTCTATAGACACGTCGGAAGCGCGATGAGAGACGGTGATGGATCGACCTGAATACATCTCCATCCACTTGGTACGGATGACTGGATTAGTCAGGTAGGCGAACTGGTTAGTCACATCGCCCTTACCCGCCTTGATGAGTACACGGTTGATGAGTGTGCCGTCGAACTGATACGTGCCCTTCTTGAACATGTACACCTGCGAGTCCTTCGTGAGGTTGACAACGTCGTAGTGGCCGAGAAGGTTAGCGGTCACGTATTCCTCAAAGGATTTGATGAGCTCACGAAACTGCGACTCAGTGATAATCCTCTTCCAGAACAAGTTGGCCGTGATCGAGTCGAAAGATAGAGCGGTTGTGTCGATGGGCCCGACAGGAGATGCCTTAACGCCGATCGCATCTATGCGGGCAAAGACATGGCCGGTGTACCTATTGACGAGCGAGGGAACGTCATCGAAGACGACAAAGTCCTCTTCGGCGAACGACATCTTCACATACACACGGCCGTTAGCGAGGAATGAGACATAGATTGGGTCATGGCCGGGAATGGATCGGGCGATGACGACGGTGACACCCTGCTTCAAGAGTTGCTGGTTGGGCAGGCCGCGTTGCTTGATGCCATGATGAATCTTGCTGAAGATGGTCGTCGTCGCGCCGTCCTTGACGAAGTAATGAACCTCAGGGATATATGTCTCGAGGGTCGTCGCCCTCGGCGTCGTCGAGATCGCATCGAAGATGTTGCGAAGGTTAAGCGGCCCTGGCGCCGAGAACGAAACAAGGCATCGCGAGATGGATGTCAGTATATCATCGTGTCTTTTTTCGCGACTGATTGCCTTGATCACTGTCTTCTCTGCGGCAAACCGCGCGCGAAGATGAGATGGTGGAATGGCGAGCTCTGGGAACTTGTGCGATAGTGACGTCTCGGATCGTATGTACTCGTTGAACACCTCGAGAGTGATTGCAGGGAAATACTTGAGGACAAGGCCGTAGTATGTCAGCTCTGTTGTGTACTTGTCATCGAAGGTCGCGTTAACGAGGACCTCATTCAGGTCGGCGATGATGACGTAGCGGATGCCGCGAGCGATGCGGAATGTATCAAGCACGTAGACGCGAGCATCGTGGCGAATGTCGTAGATGTACTTGTCAACGTATACGCCGTCTGACACCTTGATTGAGTTGCCGTGAGAGTAAGAGAGCAGGGATGTGTCATATGGGCCGCCTGCAAAGAGCCTATAGGTCGTCGTCGGATGGCCTGTCTCGTCGATGTAGTCAGCATGAAGACGGTAGTAAGGAATGCCCGTGACGAGTGAGATCTTCTGCATCATCTCGTAGACGCGGTCGTACTCGTAGATGGTCACGTCCTTGACGATGATGTCATCCCCCCCTCTCTCCTTCTCGTCGCCCCTACCTGGCGCATGCGGTGGTGATAGGATGGTGTTTGTGGACGATGTCTTCACGTCGACGGATGCGGCCATGTCGGGTATCTCTTCGATTGGGTTGCTGAAGTCCACCTCGGCGAATAGATCATCGAAGCTGCCGCGTTTGTCGACCTTTGGTCGCGACGCGAATAGCGCCTCAAGCTCATCATTAGGAACGCGTAGGTACTTAACCGGCTCAGTTGAAGGATTAAAGACCCACCGCTTGGTTATCTTCTGCTTTGTCAACGAGTAGTAGGCAACGAGGATTGGATCCATTATGACATAGCGAGGGATATATTCATAGACAGCATTTTTTGACGACAAGGGCGAGAGCAAAAAACATGAACATCGACATCCTCGTTTACGACAAGATAACATCATTCATGACTACCGCCGAGGCCACGCGATTCTCGACCGCCTCCCGTCATCTCTATGGATTGTACCTCGCCGCCATCGTCCCCACATTCATCCCTCTATCCACCGCCCGCATGTACCATCGCGACCGTGAGATGTTCTGTCTGGGGACGAAATACTACAGAACTAACTACGTCGATGATGTCTATCACGGCGACGTATACAAAGCGTCGGGAACGGTAGATAGAGTAACCACCGAAGACTCATCGAGTAGCCATGAAAAAAAGAGGTACTACCACTTCACGCATGACCTACTGCCATTCCAGAAGCACACGTCGATGTTCATTACCGACAGCATGGGTAATAACTACGCGTTTGCTGAATGGTATGACAGGCGCCATTACTCCGAATATCACCTGCTTGCTATCATCGCCGTCCCGTACATCAAGAAGTCTCCAATCTTCGTCGACCATGTGCACTGTTCGTTTGATGTCGAGTGGATCGATGATCGCGAGAAGTATAAGTACAAGAGCAAGACAAACACCACCCTTGTTGCAACCTCATATATTTACCCGGGCAACGCAGTGACGGCCATCGACGTTGCCGACTTTCTCAATGACCACAAGATTGATCATCGTGGAAGATATAGGTACTCGTTCAGGCGCACGCGTGGTATCGTGACTATGACGATCAGACAAGATGGACATCCCGACTCTACCATCAGGAACAGATATGCGAGGTTTGATGGCCTTCGTGTATAGGTCGCATTTTTTTGAAGCGCCCATTGTGGTGAAAAAACATGATGACAGATAGAACCGACATGACCCAAAGCGTTCCTCTTCCACAGGATGACGTGACTCTTGCTACCATCATATCTTGCCTTCATCACCAAGACGCGCTAGGCATCGCCCGTGTCTCTCAGAGATTCAACTACTTCATCACGAAGACACTCAACCTACAATACATCTCTCTCACTGGCGTCTACAGATATGATGACCCACGACGAGGCGGCAACTGCTATGTGTACAGGATGATCAAGGACACGATCAACCCACCACGTCGCGACTTCTACAAGGACGTCGACGAGGCGATCGTTGATTACTGCGTGCATGATCCGAATGGCCCAATGGCCGATGAGTTCAAGAGGGACGATGGTGAGAATGCGACAGACAAGAGATGGTACACAAAGGGAGCGCTGCCATACGTCAAGGACTCATCATTCCTCGCACTTCGTGACGATAGGTATATGGTCTATCTCACGCGCCCGTATGGCAAGAGATGCCTCCGTATCTCTGCGTACCGTTGGTTAGCAAGGAGCACATACACACCGCATGTTGATGTATACGTCGACTATGTGTATGGCAACTTCCAAGGCATATCCGTCGAGGGTCTCCTGGCCGCCGAGGAGACTGATGTCCCGTTATCGTGCAAGCACTTCGAGGGCCATGGTAATGGATGGAATCATCTCATATGCGGCCACATATCTCTTCAACGTCTCATCCGCACTCTGAAGATAGATAGGGGCTACCTCTACGATGATGCATCTCATGTCATCGATGGTGACGCGACCCACATAGCCGACATGACAGGCGTCGGCCTGTTCATCAATGTCATCGCCGATAAGATTCCACACAACGATCACAAGACGAGAATGGAGGAATCCATGTATGGACATGGCGAGCAATTCATCACCCATGTCGGCATTGTCGGGGATGATGGCAGCCTACAATTTTTTGACGACGATGGACCATGCGAAAAAAAGATGATATTCGACGCGCTGACAATCGATAAGGTGCTTTCATACCTCACTCCGAATGATATGCTGTCCACTGCACTAGCCTCTTCCGACTTCTACCGCGTCTTCGCTGATCATACTGACCGCGAGTATCGCATTGTCGACGTGCGAGGATGGCGCGTTCATGGCTCCGTCCTCTACATGTCCGATGGTCGAAGAAGACAGCATCATGAAACAATGTGTGGCCAGGATCTCGTCTTTACTTACGGCGAGGGAATCGGGCACTACGAGGACGATGAGAGGAGTGGCCTTATCTGGTATCATCTTCGCCACTCACATCACATTATCCTAGAGAAGGACACATCGTATATCTTCACGATTCCTCAGAAGACTCTACTGTCGACATGGATTTATTGCTGCGTCTTTCACTACATCCGCGGAGAGGACAATGATTGGGTTGCGCTCGGTATTCACTCGACGACTAATGGGTGCTCAGGAAGGAAGGTGTACGTTTCTCGCGTCATATTCGAGTGGGCGATTGAGGAGGTACCTGGTTATGACTGCCAAGGAGACGGTAATGGTGGAACGGTGGTGACTCGCAAGCTCGCAAAGATACCTCTGCCATCCGACAGGATGATAGAAGTAGGCAACTTCATAGCACTACATATCGCCTCGCCGACACAATACAGGTATCGCTTCTCAGTTCCAGGTGAGCTGACGATCAGGAAAAAAAGAGATAGTGAGATGTGTGTTTGTAGGATCCACGGCAATGCATACATCTCGCATGTCAATGTATTACCTGCGATGGATAGAGGGACATCCCTGTGATTTTTTTTGGTCGATGATGACGGTGATAACTACCATCCTCTACCCCATGGTCGGGATGGGCCCGGACCGGCGAATGACATGCTCCCCCCGAGCGTCAGGCGGATCCATGACCAGAAGTACCACGCTGCCCCCGTGAGGACGGCAGCGGTACCAAACCCGACGTATAGCCCATATCCCATCGAGGATGCAGCGCCGCCCGCCCAGAGAGAGATAAAGAGAATGACGATGGCCACAGCGAAGCCCAATCGAGCATTACCGACAGCCCTGAATACTCCGTCGATGGATTGGCCGGTTTCGTTCATGAGCGCCTTTGAGTCTCGCACGAGGTCGATTGCCTTCGATAGAGTCGAACGACGTGATGTTTCGAAGTCACGTTGAAAGTTGGCGGTGCCATGTAGACCCTCGAGGTGAACAAGGGCATTGATGAGATCATCGATTGTTCCGACAGCAGCTAGCGATCCTTCAAGGCCGTCTTCGCGAAGTGCGGCAGTTAGGTATGATGGTGAGAAGTTGGACATTTTTTCTCGTCAAGTCGGAGGTGTTATCCTCTGCCGCGGACAAAAAAACTGATGGCTTTGATGTCCATGAAAATGTTCGTCAAAAGCATCAAGGATCAAGCAGCCTTCGTCACAAAGCATAACGCAGCTCTCATGAGCGGCGATCTGCGCATGATTCGTGAGTATGGAGGTGATCGAAATGTCACCATGGCCATGTCCGACGAATATCTCAAGGCATTCATTCGCGCTCGCCGCGAGCGTCTCCTTGGTAGCCTATGGGCCTCGACAAAGAAGATAGGCCGAAACATCGCAGCCCCAACCCTTCCTACCTCTCTCATGTTCGCAAGGACATCGCCGTACAGCTATGAGGAGATCATCTTCATGAACACTCCACATGGCTTCATCGCCGATGTGGACATGGAGGTGACCGACGTCGAAGTTACCAAGAAGTATTGGGAGTGCATCTCACTCGGTCTTCCTACCGTCCTCGGATGTGTTGGTGTGACCGACATGACCGACTACGAAGAGGCCACCATCCGCGGCCCGATTGCTCCCTCAGAGCATCAGGCAGGGGTTATGAAGTCCGTCTGGATGCTTACACATGCCGCTCTATTTCTTGCGCGACAAGCATCATCATACTCCGGCGCTCTCTCATTGCCTGGTGGTACAGCTCGTATCTACGACGTGACCATCGAGGCATCGATCGCAAAGGATGGCCGCGTCGATGACGAGAACATCAAAAAATACTCGTACCACGTCAGAACATCAGCGATCGTCAGAAACAACAAGACGGCACATGTCATTGGTGGCATGCTTTCGTCGCTCATGACCGCCGCAGCACTTAATGGCATCTCACTTGCCGATGCGTCGACCGCCAAGTATACGTCAGACAGAACTCGTGAGCTCGTAACATCGCTCATGTCAAACGGCGACGCCAACATGACGAGATTCGCTGCGAGCATCACGTCATCACTGCCTACATACAACGCAACCCTCGTTGCGGCCTTCATGAGGATCAAGACGGTCGACATGGGCTTCTACAATGCACGCCATAACCTGCGTATGTGTTGGGAGGTCAAGCCAACAAAGGAACACCATCTCGTCCCATATACCTTCGATGTTGCCGCGCTGGCCAACATCCATCTACCTGGTCGTGAAAGTGTCATCCTCAGAGCAAGGTACGATGTGACCGGCGCCAACTGCCTCGATGTCACTCTCCTCGCCGATGAAAAAAGAAGGACAGGCACATGGGAGCTGCAACCATCCGACCCAGTATTCGTCAAGGCAACCATCCTTCGCTATAAGCGCGAGAATCCACAGGTCACGGTCACCCCGGGCGATGTGGACGGCATCTACAAGATCAACAGGGGCTGCTTCGGCGCCGACTGCGAGCTTTGTGGTGTCCATCATGACCAAGGCAGCAACAACTCGCTGCTCTTCAGTGGCGCCTTCTGTAGAATTATCTGCAACCGTCATAAGTATCATGCAGGCAGCAAGGCATCAATCCTGTACGCTCGCGACGAGAACTACGATGATGACGTAACCGCCGAAGAGAAGATGATTGCCGAGATCAACCGAGAAAAGAAGGCACAGATGATGATCGACGAGAGGGACGAGAGGGATGAGGATAGAGATGCGGACGACGACGAGGATGCCATCATCGACGAGGCAGAGAACCGTCGTTACAACGCCACAAAGGTTATCCTCGAGGATACCACTTCATACCTCACGTACTCACATGACGTCCATGTCTTCTCTGCACCGACGCTCGTTGCCGATGACGATGGCAGATGCGTTGTCGACAAAGACGCCGAGTACGACTACCCGACCATCAACGTGCCGCAAAACGGCATGGTCTACATTCGCTCTGCGCTCGGTACAGGTAAGACCAAGTGGCTGCTGAGACATATCGCCGACACACTCACAGCCAAGCAAAAAAGAGGCGATAACCCTTCGGGCCGACAGGATAACGACCGGCCGCACGGCTTCATCGTTGTCTCTACGAGAATCGTGCAAACGCAGGCATTCATCGAGAAGTACAACGCATACCTCGTCGCCCTCGCCAAGAAATTGTATCGCTCAGAGAAGAAGCGCGAGGCGATCCTCGCTGACTGGCTCTTCGTCGCTTACAACAAGGTGCCAGATGTCAACGCACCGCGTAACCTGATTATCCAGGTGGACAGTCTCGGTAAGCTCAACCTCAAGGCGCTAAGAGACAGGAAGTACACACTCATCCTCGATGAGGCTGTGAGTATCCTTGAGCAAACGCAATCCGAGAACATTCGCGACTACGCGGCCATCGCCGACACTTTCAAGTGTACCATCGGCTATGCGTCGTCGGTCATCCTCATGGACGGCCACATCATTGCCGAGCACATTGAGTGCTTCGACCGCATCCGCGGGTTGATGATGGTAGCGAGAAAGAGAAGGGCCGAGATGATGACAAGGGATTATCGCGAGCCGCGACCTATCGTCTACGTGAATATCTATCGACCACAAAACGACAGAGTCTATCACGCTACAAACAACCGCGATGATTGGTTGACCACCCTCGCCTATGTCGCGGGAAACGCACAACGATCACGTATAGTCGTTGCGGCCAATTCACTTGACTGCTGCAGAACCGTCGAGGCAATGATTCGAGCATCAACCGACGCTTACCTACGCAGATGCACCGTCAAGGTTTACACAAGCGAGACAGGTGAGATAGAGAAGCGGGCAGCCTTTGAGGATGTCCACGAGTCATGGGGAGATGCAGACATACTCATCTACTCACCAACTGTCGGTGCCGGCATATCATTCGAGAAGAAGCGCTTCGATGCTCTCTTCGGGTATTGCTCCGCCGGCTCGACGACAGCTGAGACATTCGTCCAGCTACTCAATCGTGTTCGTGACATTCGTCACAACGATGCCTACGTGTTCATCGACCCGATGAAGACATATGGCCTGTACACAACCGTTCCATCGCTACGCAAGGCAATCATCGAGAGTGACTACGTCGCCGATGGCGCTCGCGTGACGATCGACAGTGACGGTAACGAAGCTATCGCCGATGAGGGTTGCGCCAATGGCATCCTCAGGCTCTACGCGACCACTCACGAGAATCGATCGAAGATCGACCTGACAAAGAGGTGCATGAAGTTACTCATGCATCTGTCAAAGGACGTGCGCGTCCTCGCCCTTCCAGAGGGCAAGCATGAACGCGTCCTCTACAAGGACAACAAGGAGGCCGCCAAGGCGACCGCCCATGAGCGCTTCGATGCCGCCGTCGTCCTTGACTACGAGGAATACGAGGATGCTAAGGAACGCAAGAAGATGGGACTGACCACACAGGCCGAAGGCGACTCGGTTAACAAGACGGCCATCATGAAGAGGTACAAGATGTCGAAGGACTTCACTGAAGATGGCTGGGCAGCTGACTACCTTCCGCACCTCGATGAATACGCCGAGAAGCTTGCGTACGTCACGCAGTGCATTCCAGACGACATCGACGTGATCGCCCTCGTCAAGGAACAGTCGAGAGAGGTAGCCGGGACAACCGTTTCCGAGTATGTAGACAAGACCATCGTCTCAGAAGCAGTCCTCGCCCTTGCCGATCATCTAGGCACACCATTCATCATTAACGACGGCGATACATACTCGCGTGTTATCTGTGAGGATGGGACGGTAACATGTGAGAAGCATGAGGATGACGGCGATGTGACGACGGACGTGACCAAGCACACAAGTAAGTCGTGGAGGAAGTTCATGGAGACAGCACCGAACTTTGGGAAGAAGCCAACTGATGGTGGTGTGGCCATCGCCAATGTCACGAACCTGTTATCGGGCAAGGCCAGCAAGTGGGCCAAGTCATACATGAGTATGCACAACGAGATTCTCGGCTATCTATCCGACGGCGACGAGGGTATCAAGAAGTGCGCTAAGTCATTGGACACGTTACACAAACGATTGTCGAAGGCCATCTATGCATTCTACGGGAGCGATGTAAGCGGCAAGGACAGAGTAATCTTCAAGCGTCCGGTGTCCATTCGTTGGGGAAGTGCCGGATCGGGAATGGATGGTAAGACGCATGTACCGCGCATCGTCCCTATCGTCACCGCTGAGGGCCATAAGTATCTGCGTCGTAGAGAGGGCAGGTTAGGTGGCATCATCATCGATAGCGGGGATGAGGAAGACCTTCGTGTACTTTCATCAGAGACATTGATCCGTAAGAAGGCAGTGAGGGCCGTCTAAGAGAGTTGAGTAAGCCTTGGGAGAGGCGCTAATAAACACACACACACACACACACACACACACACACACACACACACACACACACACACA